>OIRJ01000012.1_pt1 | contig 106295 bp, 75 predicted proteins | sample 1586241 | NCBI WGS metagenome assembly OIRJ01 (sample SAMN02675048, study PRJEB24791) | human gut metagenome, SKBSTL034 | isolation source: stool | host: Homo sapiens | place: USA
GTTTAATGTAACCATTCCCCACAAGCAAGCTGTATTGCCCTATCTGAAAGGATGCTCTGCCGAAGCAGAAGCCATTGGAGCGGTCAATGTGGTACGCGTCGTGCCCGATGCGGTGACAGGCACTCCCCTGCTATACGGAGACAACTCCGACTGGATTGGCTTCACCGAATCACTCCGCCCCTTACTGCGTCCCGAAGTCCACCGCAAAGCCTTAGTCCTGGGTACTGGTGGTGCTTCTAAAGCCGTTGTTTATGGTTTGCGTCGTTTGGGTATTGAACCCCACTATGTCAGTCGTCGTCCCCAAGCAGGCATGTTGACTTACGAAGCACTCACCCCATCAATACTTAAAGACTATCTACTCATTGTCAACTGTACCCCTTCGGGCATGTATCCGCATACCGAAACCTGTCCCAATCTGCCTTACGAAGCACTTACTCCCGACCATCTTCTCTACGATTTGGTATACAACCCACTCGAAACACTCTTTATGAAGAAAGGAAAGGCCGCAGGAGCCACCGTCAAAAATGGGTTGGAAATGTTGCACCTACAAGCCGAAGCAGCTTGGAATATGTGGAATGCAAAGGAAGCGAAGTAAAAAAGTTGCATTTTTCCTTCCTCCGTAAGAACACCTCTAAACACACTGAATATCAGCAACTATCAAGAACCATCATCCATTACATGAGCACTACAGGATAAAGTTTTTGAGAAAAAAGTTGCTCAAACATTTGGTCAGAGTAACCAAAAGCTATACCTTTGCACTCGCAAACAGGAAATAAGTCAAACACTTCTCCTGAGAACGCGGAGTGGAGCAGTTGGTAGCTCGCCAGGCTCATAACCTGGAGGTCATCCGTTCGAGTCGGGTCTCCGCAACACTTCAAACGAAGAATCTTAGCAATAAGGTTCTTCGCTTTTTTTTATTTTCCTACCCTAACCTTTCCTCTTCCCCCTTCTTCTTCCCGTTAGAAACCTCCCCACACCCAGGTTCATCGGATACAGTTTTAGCTAATTGAGACCATGCGCTACCACGACATAACCCTGTTCCGTCGTGCTTAAGGGATTAGTTTATTTTATACCCACTGTAAACCAAAGTATGCTGAAAACGTGTACTTTTGCACCTTGTAATACTTAATCCCAAAGAAAAGACTCATTTATGCCAACATCGATAGACATTCGTCAATTAAACGCCCGCATTGAGGCTGAAACAGGTTTTATTACTGACCTCGTTGAAGGTATGAATCGCACCATTGTCGGTCAAAAGCATTTGGTCAACTCCCTGTTGATTGGTTTGCTTTCTGACGGTCATATCCTCTTAGAGGGTGTACCGGGCTTGGCCAAGACACTTGCCATCAAAACCTTAGCATCATTGATTGAAGCCCAATTCGGACGCTTACAGTTCACTCCCGACTTACTTCCTGCCGACGTCATCGGTACACAGATTTATAGTCAAAAGGAAGAAGCCTTCCGCGTCAAGAAGGGTCCCATCTTCGCCAACTTCGTACTGGCAGACGAAATCAACCGTGCTCCGGCCAAGGTACAGAGTGCTTTGCTCGAAGCCATGCAGGAACACCAGGTAACAATCGGTGACGACACCTTCAAGTTGCCCGAACCCTTCCTTGTACTGGCTACACAAAACCCCATCGAACAGGAAGGTACTTACGAACTCCCAGAAGCACAAGTCGACCGTTTTATGCTCAAGGTTATCATTGACTACCCGACGTTGGAGGAAGAAAAGCGCATTGTGCGTGCACACATCAACGACAGCTTCCCCAAGCCGATGCCTGTCATTGATACCCAGCGAATCGTTCAGGCACGCCAGCTCGTCAAGGAGGTCTACATTGACGAACGCATCGAACAATACATTGCAGACATCGTCTTTGCCACTCGTTACCCCGAGCAATACAAGCTGCAGGACATGAAGGACTACATTTCCTTCGGTGGTTCTCCGCGTGCCAGCATCAACTTGGCTTTGGCATCTCGTGCTTGTGCCTTCATCAAGCGTCGCGGCTACGTGATTCCCGAAGATGTGCGTGAAGTGGCTCCCGACGTATTGCGTCACCGTATTGGACTCTCTTACGAAGCCGAGGCGGCAGACATCAAGGCCGACGACATTGTACGCGAAATCCTTAACCGCGTAGAAGTACCCTAACGGATATCGGATGAATGAACTTCAGAAGCGCTTTTTCAAGCCCGGTATCTTTTGCCGGTGTAGGGTATGACTTGTTTTTAGCCGAAGCATGACTCAACGAAACGTAGTTTCCTTTCCGTCCAGCCTTCAGCCTCTACCTCTTTTCCCCAGAGGTTTGTCAACCGACACCCTCACCCCATCACGGGCACTGGAAACACTCAAGGGGAGCTTCAAGCCTCCCCACCTTCTTTGTTTCTTCAGCCAACATTCCTCGCGAATCGTCTTTCTTCTGCTGAAGAAGCCTGTTTCCGTCCCTATGATGCGTTCCACAGCGCTTCACTTCATCCTTCTTTTTTCCTTTCCATTTTCTCAAGTACATTTTACCAAGCCCATCCGCCTTACCCTCCCGTTTCGAGGGCAGGACGGATGAGTTTGGCATACATTCTTATTAGGGCATTTCGAAACAGGCCCGTCTTTAGAGTCAACAGATGAGATATCTTTAACGGTGTAAGCTTGGAGAAGGTATCGCGTAAAAACAGATGAGAACCCACACAAGCTGTAGCAGTTCTCCTTTACTTGTTACGCTTACACTTTCCGCCTCATCGCCCCATCTGCTTTTCAATCTTCGACTCTTCAACGGATAGCCATCAAGGAATCGTCCTCCAAAACTCTCCGTGCAGTGGAAACCTCTGAACTTCTGAAACGTGTTCGCAGGCTTGAAATCAAGACTCGCGCACTCACCAACAATATCTTTGCCGGCGAATACCATTCGGCCTTCAAGGGACGCGGTATGTCGTTTGCGGAAGTGCGTGAATACCAGCCAGGCGACGATGTACGCGACATCGACTGGAATGTCACCGCCCGCATGAACAAACCTTACATTAAGGTCTTCGAAGAAGAACGCGAGCTGACACTGATGCTCGTAGTAGACCTTTCTGCCAGCCAACGTTTTGGTACGGTAGACCGCACTCAACGCGAACTGGCTGCTGAAATCTGTGCCACACTGGCCTTTTCGGCCCTGCAGAATAATGACAAGATAGGTGTCATCTTCTTTACCGACCAGGTGGAGAAATTTATTCCGCCACAGAAGGGACGAAAGCACGTGCTCTACATCATTCGCGAACTGCTCAACTTCGAACCGAAGGGCAAACGCACCGATGTGACGGTGGCCATGGAATACTTGATGAAAGTCATTACCAAACGCTCCATCACCTTTGTCATCAGCGACTTTCTCGACACCCGTGACTTCTCTCGTCCGTTACTGGTGGCCGCTCGCAAACACGATCTCGTAGGCCTCCGTCTGTACGACAGCCGCATGGCCTCGCTCCCCGATGTCGGCTTGCTGAAGATTGTCGATGCAGAAACAGGACACGAACAATTCATCGACACGTCCAGCCGTGCCGTACGCCAACAGCAACAAGCCTGGTGGCGCACAGAGGAACAACGTCTCGACACACTGTTCCGCAAGAATGGTGTTGACTATGCTTCCATCGCAACGCATGCTGACTATGTGAAGCCGCTGATGAATCTCTTTGCCAGAAGATAAGGACTGAAGGAGTGCACAGCGATAAACAGGAAGAACGACATTGCCTCCATAAAGGTATCTGTATCTTCTCCACGAAGCAATCGTTCTCCTTGCTGCGAGCCTCGCTCTCTTTGCCCTCCTACCTCGAAAAAAATCCATTATGATCAGAAACTTCTCTCACCCCTTCCGCATTCTTTCGCTGCTCCTGTTGCTAACCGCAGGAATTTCCCTCCGAGCACAGGTCCTTGTGGAAACTAAACTCGATACCGCTCATATTCTGATTGGCGAACAAGTACAATTGCGTGTCAAATGCAGTTCTCCGGCGGGTGCTCAGGTAACCTTTCCCTATTATCAATCCCAGGAACAGCTCATGCCCGGTGTGGAAGTCATCCGCAATGGAGCGATTGACACCGTGAAGACCAACAACGGCAAACGTTGGGAGCTTACCCGACGCTATACCATTACTTCCTTTGACTCTGCGCTCTATTCCATCCCGCCCATCGAACTGACTGTCAACGGAAAGAAATATGCTTCACGCGGTAACGTGGGTCTGAAGGTAAGTTCCGTCGCAGTCGATACCGTCCATGTTGACCAATTCAGCGGTCCGCACGACGTGATTGACATGCCCTTTACCTTCTCTTGGCGATTGACAGGTTGGGCTCTGTTGGCCCTGTTACTTGCCTCGGGAGCCATCCTGTTGGCCATCCGACTCTCTGACCCCAAACTCATCACGCGCCGCGTTGTCATCCATCCGCCTACGCCGCCTCATATCACGGCTATCGGACAAATTGAACAAATCAAACAGAGTCCGAAAGAGGATGCCAAGGCTTATTATATGGAACTGACCGAAACGCTGCGTACTTACATTGAGAAGCGTTTCGGATTTAGTGCCCGCGAGATGACGACTTCTGAAATCATCGACGAACTGTGTGCTGCCGAACAGACGGAGTCACTGGCGGAACTGAAGGAAGTACTCTCTCAGGCCGACTTGGTGAAGTTTGCCAAGTTTACACCCTCCCTCTCCGAGCAAGACCGCAGCCTCATCCAAGCCCTCGACTTCGTACAGACCACCAAGGTAGAACCTCAAGAGGCTCCCAAGCCCCGTGTGGAATATGTAACGCTCTCGGGCAACAAGCAGCGCGGCATTCGTACGGCGATGACAGTCGGTGCCCTGCTACTCGCAACAGCAGCACTTGCCACGACTGCGTATGTCATCTACGAAGTTTACCTCTGCTTCGGGTAAAGTCAAGTGATGAGGTGGGCAGGTAAGCCTTCCTGGCCTCATCACTTCCCCTATTAACCCGCACAACCTACAACCTGTACCCTCAATTAAACTCCCCATGACCTTTGACAGTCCCGCCTATTTCCTGTTGCTTCTGCTCCTCATACCCTATATTCTATGGTATTTCTTATTGAAGCGCAGACATGAAGCGACCTTCACCGTAGCTTCGGCAGAAGTCTTTCGCCATACGCCCTCAACGTGGCGCACCCGGCTCATCCATCTTCCCTTCTTCCTCCATTGCCTCGTCTTTGTGCTGATTGTTATCGTGCTGGCCCGTCCGCAAACCAGCCATTCCTGGCGTTCGGGCGAAACCGAAGGTATCGACATCATGATGACCATGGACATTTCGACCAGTATGATGACTCCCGACCTGCGTCCCAACCGCCTCAGCGTAGCCAAGGACGTAGCACTCGAATTCATCAACGAACGCAAGGACGACAACATCGGTCTCACCCTCTTTGGTGGCGAAGCCTTCACCCAATGCCCGCTGACCACCGATCACGGCACCCTGCTCCGCACCTTTAAGGGAGTGAGTTGCCAACTACAGGAGGACGGAGTCATCCAACCCGGTACTGCTATCGGTATGGGACTCGCCAGTGCAGTTGCCCACCTCGAACAAAGTCCGACCAAGAGCAAGGTCGTCATCCTGCTCACCGACGGTGCCAACAATACGGGCGACATCTCTCCCCTGATGGCCGCTGAGTTGGCCAAGAAATGCCACATCCGCGTCTACACCATCCTGTTGGGTTCAGAGGGCAAAGTCAATGTGCCCGTAGCCCAATTGCCCAACGGCGAAGTCTACTCCACACAGATGGATGCCACAGCCGACCCCACGACTCTGCAACAAATTGCACAGGCGACAGGCGGCACCTTCTATCGCGCTACCTCACGCAACGACTTGAAAAAAGTATACCAGGACATTGACAAACTGGAAAAGACAAAGCTCAAGATCAGCCAACACAATCGTCACTACGAAGCTTACCAACCCTTTGCCATCGCCGCTCTACTACTCTTGCTGTTCGAGCTGTTGGCACGCACTACCTTCCTCAGACGCTTGCCCTAAGTCGTGTTCCACAACGTGTGGAAGGTGCTGATAACGACTTCAGTGAAGGTACAAGCTACGTACCTTCTTTGCCCCTCTTAATTTTCTCGTTATGTTTCAATTTCTCCATCCCGAATATCTCTATGCTTTATTAGGCATCCCCGTTTTGGCACTCCTTTATCTAGCAGGTGTGCGCCTCACACGACGCAACCTCAAGCGGTTGGGCGACAAGCGGCTCATTCAGTCCTTGATGCCCGAACGTTCCACCCTGCGCCAACATGTCAAGTTCAGCATTTTGTTGCTCATCGCCGCCTTGATGATCATCCTCATTGCCCGTCCCCAATACGGACTGAAGCAAAAGAGTGAAACCACCCAAGGCATCGAAGCAATTGTCATGATGGACGTGTCCAACTCCATGTTGGCACGCGACGTCTTGCCCACCCGTCTGGACCGTTCGAAGTTATTGGTCACCAATCTCGTCGAACGAATGAAGAACGACAAAATCGGACTCGGTGTTTTTGCCGGCGAAGCCTATCCGCAGCTCCCCATAACCTCTGATTACGCTTCTGCCAAACTGTTTATCGATGCGCTTTCAGCTGGAATGGTGACGCTACAGGGTACCAACATTGGTGCTGCCATCAATTTGGCAAGCCAAAGCTTTACGGACAATAAGAATGTAGGCAAGGCCATCATCCTCATCACCGATGGCGAAAATCATGAGCCGGGGGCTGAGGAAGCCGCACGCGAAGCAGCCAAGCAAGGCATTCAAGTCTTTGTGGTAGGTGTCGGCACCACCCAGGGAGCTGAAATCCCTACGCCCGAAGGAGTCTTGACCGACCGCAACGGACAGCCTGTCCGCACGGCACTTAACGAAAAGATGTGTCGAGAACTGGCTAAGGCTGGCAAGGGTATCTACCTCCACCTCGACCAGACCAACAGTGCGCAGGAAGAGTTGCAAGCCCAACTCTCCCAACTGAAACAGTCGAGCACCACAAGCTCCTACACTGCGCGCGACGAACAATTCCAGGCAGTAGCCTTGATCATCCTGTTGCTATTGATACTGGAAACCTGCATTTATGAAACGAAGAACCCCCTCTTCAAACGATTCAAACTTTTCTCGAAATGACACGTTCCCTTTTACTTTGCCTCTTCATGGCTGGCACGTTGCTCTCTGTTACGGAGGGTCGGGCGCAAACGGAAGAATATAAACTCATCCATCAGGGTAATTCCTACTTTCGTGCCAAGAAGTACGACAAGGCTAACACCTATTACCTGCAAGCGTTGAAGAAGAACCCGCAAAACACGCGGGCTACCTTCAACCTCGCCGATACCTACCTGGCACAAGGCAATGCACACGATGCTGACAGCCTTTACCACCTCGTAACGCAGACTGAGAAGAACCGCACCATCCGTGCCATGGCTTACCACAACCAGGGATACATTGACCAAGTGCAGGCTCTCTCTAACCCCAAGGTGCAGCAACAATTGCTCCGCCGCGCGATTGAGCATTACAAGGATGCACTTCGCCTGACTCCTGCCGACAACGACACCCGCTACAACCTGGCACTCTGTCAAAAACAGCTCAAGGAGAGCCAACAGCAACAACAGCAGCAACCGGAGAAAGGAAAAGACAACCAGCCGCAGCCCCAGCAGTCGCAACAAAAGCAACCGCAACCCCAGCAACCCGCTGACCCGCAAACGGAACAGTTCCTCAACCTGGCCCGACAAGCGGAGCGACGCACACTGGAGAAACTCAAAGGCCAACAACCCCGTCAACGCAGTTTAGACAAGAACTGGTAACTCCCTATGAAACAACTAACCCTTATCCTCCTCCTTCTTTTCAGCTCATTCGATGCACTCTTGGCGCAAAGTTTCACGGCAAAGATTGAGCCTGTCAATGGCTACTACCGCCTGACCTTCACCGTCACGACGCAGGATGCCGAAGGTTTTACGCCGCCCGCACTCAACGACTTCGAGAAACTGAGTGGTCCGAGCGTTTCTACCTTCAGCAATTTCCAGATGATCAACGGTAAGACATCACACAGCGAAACCACAACCTATACTTACATACTTTCTGCCAAAAAAGCAGGACGCATCGTGATTGGTTCTGCCAGCATTCGGGCAAAAGGTAAAGTGCTCCGTTCGCGTCCCATCGCACTCCAGGCACAAGCAGGCCCTTCGGGCGGCAACAGTGCTTCATCTTCCTCGAACGCATCGCGTCAATCGGCTGACGAACAATTGCAACGTGCCGGAAGCGCAGTCACCCAACGCGACCTCTTCATTGACCTCACGCCAAGCCGCACCCGCATCCGCGAACAGGAAGCTGTCTTGCTGACCTATCGCATTCACTCTCGCCTGGGCGTCGGACTCTCCAATACCCAACTGACCACCAAGCCCGATTTCAAGGATTTGCTTTCGCAAGAAATCCCCTTACCGGGCAACCAGATTCAGACCACCCTCGAAACACGGGCAGGAGGCACCTATCGCACAGGTACCATTTTGCAATACGTGGTCTTCCCTCAAAAGAGTGGCAAGATTACCATCCCCAGCATCGTCTTCGACTGTACGGTTATTCAGCAAGACCCGACGATGGACCTCGCCGACCTCTTCTTTAATGGCGGAGGAAACATCGGTGTACAGGTGCGTCGCAAGGTGCCCGAAATGACTTTAGACGTCGAAGCCCTTCCCACGCCGAAGCCGGCTAACTTCTCGGGAGCTGTCGGAAACTTCAAGATTCAGGCAAAGGTGATGAATCCTCAAGTGAAGTCTAACGACGTGTCTACACTCCGTGTAACCTTGAACGGACTGGGTAACATGAAGCTCATCACACCGCCTCAAGTAAAGTTCCCGAACGATTTCGAAACGTACGACGCCAAGACAAACGAAAATACCCAGCTGACTGCCAACGGACTCTCCGGTCAATTGACTTTCGACTACACATTTGTGCCACGTAACAAGGGCGACTACACGTTAGAGCCTATCGAATTTGTCTACTTCGACACTGAAAGCGGCACTTACCAAACCATCCGCACCGCCCCCATCTCCTTAAAGGTGGCGCAAGGTGAGCGTTCGAATGCTGATGTAGAGAAGCAATTGGCGTTGCTCCACAGCGACATTCGCGACATTCAGCCTGCCAATGCCATCACCAGCACCCCCCGCTTCCTGCAATGGGGCACTGCGGGATTCCGCATCATTCAGCTTGTCCTGGTGCTCCTGCTTGCCACGGCCTTCTACCTGCTCCGTCACTATCGCCAGGCACAAGGCGACGTTTTGACCCGCCGCCGCACGGGTGCCGGCAAACAAGCTGCCAAACGCCTTCGTGAAGCAGAGGCATTACTCCAATCGCCCCGTCCGGCAGACTTCTACAACGCCGTGTCGAAAGCCTTTACGGGCTATCTGAGTGACACGTTCAACCTCGGACAGGCTGACTTCAGCCGTGAACGCATCGAGTCCTTACTCCGCGAACACCACACCGAGGCTGCAACCATCGAGGCATTGCTCGCCCTCATGGACGAATGCGAATTTGCCCAATATGCTCCGGGAGCTGACACGAAGCGACAGGAGATTTACAACCAGGCACTCCAGGTGATGGAACGTCTGGGTGACGTGAAACTTTAAAAGCGGAAGGGGAGGCGGCCAGCTCTTCCTGGAAGAGAAAACTTCCCCCTGCGACAAACTGGTTGCAAACGGCGTCACAGCCTTTGCCACTGGCCACAGTCCCACTTGCCTTCCTGCAAACAGAGGCTCGCGCTTCCCCTTTCACTCTTCCCTTTTAACTCATAGATTATGACCATGCAACGAATATTCTTCTTCATTTCGGCCTTGCTGTTGGCTTGCCAGCTGCAGGCAGCTACTCCCAGCCTGGAAGATGCTGACAGTGCCTACCGTCAGGAGAACTACGCGCTGGCAGCTCAACGCTACCATGCCGTACTCCAACAGGAGGAAACTCGCGACACGGCCTCCTTCAACACGACCCAGGCAGCCTGTCATTACAACCTGGGCAACTGTTATTACCGCATGAAGGACTTGGCACACGCCGTACTCCACTACCGCCGTGCACTGCGTTTGCAGCCCGATCACAAAGAGGCGGCTTTCAACCTGGAACTGACTCAGACGAAACTGGCAGACCAGTTTGACGAACCTTCAGAGATGTTCTTCATCAGTTGGACGAAAGAACTCGTACAGAACGAAAGCAGTACGACCTGGGGGTGGTGGGGCATTGGCTTATTTGTCCTCGCTTTTCTGTTGGGCATGGCCTACTGGCTGGGACAGCGAGTGTGGTTACGCAAGGTGAGCTTCTTCGGGGCTCTGGCTACCCTGCTCTTCTCCTTCTGCTGCGAACTCTTTGCCTTTCTACAGCAACAACGCTTCGAAAACGAACGCCATGCGGTCGTGATGAAAACGGCTGATACCTTCAGCACTCCCTCGACCTCGGGCAAGAAGGTGCAAACCCTGCACGAAGGTACCACGCTACGCCTCATCGATACGTACAAGAACGGATGGGTACAGGCCGAACTACCCAGTGGAACAGTGATCTGGATGAAAGCCACAGCGCTCGAAAAGGTGTAACCCCCGTAAAGGGCATTTTCAAAGGCCAGTTTGAGCATTACGAAGTTTACAGGTAGCTTTCTGCCCTGCGAACAGCCTCTGCAAACACGCTCGTTTGGCACGCTTCATCCCCTCGCTACAGACAACGGCCTCCATTCTTTCTCCCTCAACTCCCCTCCCCCTCAGCCTATGTTACTCCAACTTGACCAACAGCTCACCCTTTGGCTCAACGGCAGTCAGTCGCTCTACTTAGACCAGTTGGCATGGACAGCCACCCAAACAGCAACCTGGATACCGCTGTCGATACTCCTGTTCTACCTCATCATCCGCAACAACGACTTGCCCGGCATCGGCGGTACACTCTTGGCTCTCGGGCTGTGTATCCTGCTGACCGACCAAATGGCTTCGACGGTGTTCAAGCCCTGGGTCGGACGCTTCCGTCCGACCAACGATCCGGGCCTGATGTATGCCGTCGACGTCGTCAACGGCTACCGCGGCGGAAAGTTTGGCTTCTTCTCGAGCCATGCGGCCAACACAATGGCAATTGCCACCTTTCTCTCCCTACTCGTACGCCAAAAGTCGCTCTCCCTTTGGCTCTACTCCTGGGCTTTGCTCAACTGCTGGACGCGCGTTTACCTCGGTGTACACTACATCGGCGATCTGCTCACTGGCACCCTTTGGGGCCTCTTCGTGGGTTGGGTAGTCTTCAAGCTTTGGCTACGCTACTGCCCGGGTGTCAGCCTACGCCGCGAGCGCAATGCCCTCCGCATGCAGTTTACCGCCGGTGGTTACAGCCTCGGGAGTGTCCACCTGCTGATAGCCGGCATCGCACTCAGCTACCTCTTTATCGCCCTGCGCAGTTTATTCGTATAGCGGTGGCTCCTTGACAGTCCCGTCGCTCCGACACACGGTGCCTGCTCATTGTTTCGACTCGTCCTTCCCGGACTTTTCTATTTCACACACCACGGGAACGCGCTGAACCTCCTTCGTTCAGCGCGTTCCCGTTTGTTTTATCCCCCTTCTTTGAGCAACGGGGTTAGCTCACTCCAAGTCAGTCGCCTGCTCTGTCGGTGCAACCGATTTACGTCCCGACATTCTTCCTCACCCGGCTCCCGTCCCAATAAAACGTCCGATTCGTTTTCCCCTTCTCCTTCCAAACATTAACTTTGCAATCCATTCGAAAGAACGAACTCCCTCTAGTCGACCGACTTCACGGAGTCGTTCTACCAAGTGCGGCTCTGCGCCCGTCTCCCGATTGCCCCGTTAACGGCTCATCCAGGCCCCACGGAACCGCGCTTGCTCACCCCTTATACTCTCATCACAATGTTCAAAAGAAAAGTCAGAAACTGGCACGTCCCCAAAGGACAGGAACCTACTGAATTTGACAAGCGCATCCTGAGCTTTCAGAATCGGGGGGAACTCGTCCCGACAAGGGAACTGATCAAGACGCCAGAACAGATAGAAGGCATCCGGCGATCAGGCGAAATCAATACGGGCGTATTAGACCTTATCGAACGCGAGATACACGCGGGCATGAGTACGGAGGATATAGACAAACTTGTCTATGACTACACGACTGCTCACGGAGCCATTCCCGCACCGCTCAACTACGAAGGATTCCCCAAGAGTGTTTGCACGAGCATCAACGAAGTGGTCTGTCACGGCATTCCCTCTGAATTTGAGATTTTAGAGGAAGGCGATATCATCAATGTCGATGTCAGTACCATTCTCAATGGGTATTACAGCGATGCTTCGCGTATGTTTATCATCGGCAAGACCTCTCCCGAGAAGGAAAAGCTGGTGCGCGTCACAAAGGAGTGTCTGCAAATCGGGGCAGAAGTAGCCAAACCTTGGGGTTTTGTGGGCGACATCGGCAAAGCAATTGAGAAACATGCCCGCAAAAACGGATTTAGCGTCGTGAGAGACCTCTGCGGCCACGGAGTCGGACTGGAATTTCACGAAGAGCCCGAAGTCAATCACTACCACACACGCCAACACGGCATGTTACTCGTTCCCGGCATGGTCTTTACGATTGAACCCATGATCAACATGGGTACCCACGAAGTCTTTATTGACGAAGAAGACGGTTGGACGGTCGTAACAGAAGACGAATTACCCTCTGCACAGTGGGAACATACCTTCGTCATGACCGAAAACGGTCTGGAAATTCTGACACACTAACACTTTTTTCCGACACGATTACAATGACTACCATACTTGCCATCGAATCAAGTTGCGACGATACCTCTGCAGCCGTCATGCGCGACGGTTATTTGCTTAGTAATGTCACGGCCGGGCAGGCTGTACACGAAGCTTACGGAGGAGTCGTTCCCGAACTGGCCTCACGCGCCCATCAACAAAACATTGTGCCCGTCGTAGACCAGGCACTCAAGCAAGCGGGTGTGACCAAGGAGGAACTTTCGGCCGTAGCGGTCACGCTCGGTCCGGGTCTGATGGGCTCATTGCTGGTCGGTGTTTCCTTCGCCAAGGGATTGGCCACCTCGTTGGGCATCCCACTCATCGAAGCCAACCACCTGCAAGGCCACATCCTCGCCCATTTCATCCAAACTCACGACGATCAACACGCCGTCCCCCCCTACCCCTTCCTCTGCCTGCTGGTTAGTGGAGGCAATTCACAGATTGTTAAGGTCAATGCCTACAATCAGTTAGAGATTCTCGGACAAACGATTGACGACGCTGCGGGCGAAGCTATGGACAAATGTTCAAAGGTCATGGGTTTTGGCTACCCCGGTGGCCCCATCATCGACCGTTTGGCACGCCAGGGCAATCCCGAAGCCTATACCTTCAGTAAACCGCAGATTGCGGGGCTGGATTACAGCTTCTCCGGACTCAAGACTTCGTTTCTTTATTTCTTGAGAGACCAGCTGAAGGAGGATCCCGACTTTGTCGAACACCACAAGGAGGACCTCGCCGCTTCGCTCGAAAAGACCATCGTCGACATTCTCATGAAAAAGCTCGACAAGGCGGTTAAGGAAACGGGCATCAAGCACGTTGCACTCTCGGGCGGCGTTTCGGCCAACACGGGACTGCGCAATGCTTTCCAGGAAAGGGCTGAAAAGAAGGGATGGCATACGTACATTCCGCGCTTCTCCTATACGACGGACAACGCGGCTATGATTGCCATCACGGGTTACTTCAAATATTTAGACAACGATTTCTGTCCCATTGACAAACCGGCCTACTCGCGCACTACGCTGTAGTGTACGGCGAGCGCACATCGCTGAAATGTCTATAAGGGTTGGAATGGGCGTGATCAGTAGATAAAGCGTTTACGGACGAGTGAAGAGAGGACGCGACGGCATCCCACCTTTTTGCAAACATACTCCCCCATTCACTCCGTAACAGACGAGCTTTTTCTCTTGTCAAGTTCCCCTCCTCCCTTTTCAAGGGACCAAGTTGCAAGATGCTGTCTGAAACTTGGACACTTCGACCCTCTCATCGATAGAAACCTCACATAAAAGACTCTCATAAACCCCAACATCATGGATTTAGATCTCAAACTCGTTAGTAAAGAAATCAACGAAATCCTGTGGCGCGAAGGCAAAACCCTCTCGACAGCAGAAAGCTGCACCGCAGGACGCATTGCCAGTGTCATAACGGCTGTACCCGGTAGCTCTAACTACTACAAAGGTGGCCTCGTATGCTATGCAGACGAGGTAAAGGAAAACCTCCTCGGCGTAGATGCCCAGGTCATCGAAGAGCAAACTCCCGTTTGCGAAGAAGTAGTTCGTCAGATGGTAGCAGGCGCAAACAAACTTTTCAACACGGACTATGCCGTAGCCATCAGCGGTTATGCAGGCCCCGGTGGTCCGGACGGCGGCAAGGCAGGTGTCATTGTCGGCACCATTTGGATTGCCGTAGGCGATGCCAACCGAACCGTAACACTCATGATTGAAGAGGACAATGGTCGCGACAAGAACCTCGCTTCTGCCACTTCAGCTGCTATGCACATGTTGCTCGACTTCCTCAAGGAAGAGGAAGGTGAAGTAGAAACGAAAGAGGCATAAACTCCCGTCTCACGACATTCTACCTTGCGTCCCCACTTTGTCTGCCCACTTCGCAGACAAAGTGGGGATTTTGTTTTTGTCCCCTTCCGCTCCGTTCTATAGTCTGTAAAACTCAGATTTCAGACTGCCTGCGTGAATTTCCTCCTTCCTTTTTCCAACAAACGAAGGCTTCATCGTGCGTGCATCCCTCTTTTTCACAAAAAGCAGGGTCTAACCGCCCTGGTGAAATCCTCTTTTTCGCAAAAAGCAAGGTCGAACCACCTTGGTGAAATCCTCTTTTTCACGAAAAGCAAGGTCTAACCACCCTGGTGAAACCCTCTTTTTCACGAAAAGCAAGGTCTAACCACCCTGGTGAAACCCTCTTTTTCGCAAAAAGCAAGGTCACACCACCCTGGTGAAACCCTCTTTTTCGCGAAAACCAAGATCACACCACCCTGATGAAACAATCTTTTTCGCGAAAAGCAGAGTCGAACCACCCTGGTGAAACAATCTTTTTCGCGAAAAGCAAGGTCGAACCACCCTGATGAAACAATCTTTTTCACGAAAAGCAAGGTCGAACAAGGCTGATGTTCGTTCATTTTCTCCCAAAAGATAGTTTCACCAGGGTGATTTCGCCTCGCTTGTGGTGTAAAAGATTGATGCCTCTCCCTGTTCTACCATTAAATATCCAAAAAGGAAGAGAGCACCAGGACAGAATGCAAGACAATAGGGATATCAGATGCTATACGCCACCTAACAGAACCTGATGAGTTAAAAGCTAATCCATCATGCCGTAACATACAGCAAGAACTCTTAAATCCACAACATATTAGACTGAAATAAGAAGAAACATCATTTAAGGATCAGACTGGTCTGACAATTTGCAACACAGGAATCTTTTACTAACTTTGCCCTCGCAAATTAGAAAGGCTCAGCTTTTCTAACGGTGAGATTACACTACCTTGGCAATTCCGCATACACCCGATTTGTGTTGTTGAAAGTAGTGGGACGGCTCTTCTCTCCTTAACTTACATATTCTACGTCCCGTCTGTAGTACATTTAACCAATTAAAACCAGCCCTCTTTGATGGGGTTGGGTTATGATTTGTACAAAATGGACTCCAGACATTTCGTATCGACTATTAGCAATTATCATAGGTTGTTTCAGCCCCAAAGGGTTGAGACAACCTTTTTGTGTTTCCCCCCTTAAAGCACGAAGATTCACTTCTTTCTAAAAAAAAACGCATTCCCCTCAACTCTATGTTTTGTACGACACCAACGGATCAACGTCCATAACACAAGTCTAAGGGCAGACCCAAGACGAGCCTCGCAGATTTATATAGCATACACCCCTGGTCTGCTCCCCTAGGCCCTTGTGTACGTTCGTTCAAAACACCATTAGCCTTGATGTTCCGATGCAGTTATACTGCAAACGGACATCAAGGTCTTTTTTATTTATCCCATTTCAGGCAGCGCAACAATCACACAGAACCCGCACCTTCATCTAACACTACGGGCTTGCACTTTAAATCTCGTTCGTGCACCCCATTAGCTACTTCTGTACTCAATCACCTAACCCGCTAAAGGGAATTTATTTTCAAAAATAAATTGACACTGTCCCACGATTTGAGTTAATCCCCCTTTACCTTTGCACCGAATTCAGAAAAACATAGGGGCTGACACATCAGCTCGTAGCTTCAAGCTACATCTTAAGCAACTATAAACCCATTATTATTCACACAGTATGAAAAAGCACACCCTGCATCCCAACCCAAAGGAACACCCTGCCATGATGGTCAAGGCAACTCAAAGTCTCCGTTCTGCTTATCCCTCGGAAACTCTCGCCCCAACGAGTCCAACCGATTAAAAACAGACCAAACACACTGAAAAAGCTGACAGATGGAGAATTAAAGAGCATACACTTGCAATCACACCATTTCACCCGAAAAGGACATGCTCGTTGCCGTCATGCCCGACGTGGTGGGAGGTGTTCCCATTTATATGGTCATGTATGTTCCCAACGAGGAAATCAAGGGTAGCATAGATTACACGAAAATCATCCAACCCTATACCAAGTCTGCCCGACGGACGAAGCAATCAACGGATGCCTTCAAACTTTTCACCGCAAAAATGAAGGCTGCACAGTAATGAATAATCACGTCCCCCGACTCACACACAAATGCGAGTCGGGAGACTACCGCAACGCAAATAGATAAGAATACTTCCATTTAAAAAGATGCTTACTCCTTATGAAAACACTTTCAGTCAGACAGCCTTACGCTTCACTCCTCTGCGCAGGCATCAAGGATATTGAAAACCGCTCCTGGAAACCCACGAAATTACCCTGTCGCATCTTAATTCATGCCTCTTCGGCCAAAATACCCAAGTCATGGAGCAAGAAGACGAGTCCTTGGATAGTCAGTCAATTTGCTGCCTGGGCCGATATGGGTTGGATTCCCTCCATCGACGAAATGCCAACTTCAGCCATTATAGGCTATGTTGACGTGGTCGGTGTAACCACCGAGAGCGACTCCGTTTGGGCAGACGAAAATTCCCTGCAATGGCAACTCACGAATGCTTACGTCTTTGACGAACCCATCCGCAACGTGAAGGGCAAACTCAATCTCTTTGAATACGACCTTGACGAAAACAACCTGCCTCCCGCTCACCCCATCCAACGTATATTGCCCAAAATCGAAAAGGACACCTTCATTTTTACGCACACCGATGCGAAAATGGACCGAGACTGGGAATATTACCAAAGTTTTCAGCAAGGCGACAACATGCTCTTTGATGAATCTGAAGAAATGTCCATCCTTATTCAAGAAGACAACTCCATTCTACCCGTCAAAAACCTCCAAATCCAAGATACGAGCCAAACTCGCATCATCCGCTTCGAAGTCACCCAAAACGGCTTATGGATTGAAAACAAAGACACCGACGCAGAAAGCTGCTCGTTTGTCTTCACACTCGGGAAGAAGGTGGAATCATAGAAGAAAGAAAATAAAGTAACGAGGCTTTAATCTACCGCATATACAACTTTCGTTGGAAAAGCTTTGAAACAGTAAGAGTTCTCCATTTTTATTACCATATTTGCATAAAAACTACAAACATTTCAATCGTTTATCATATGATTTCATTGAATTACTTTCAAAATCAGTACGCTGTAGCCAAGACCCTTTGTCTTGAATTACGCCCCATCGAAAAAACAATGGAATATATTATTTCCAGCGGCATTCTCAAAGAAGATGAACATCGGAATGAGAGCTATAAGTTAGTCAAAAAAATCATTGATGATTACCATAAGGCGTATATCGAATTATCTCTGAGTCGATTCGAATTAAAGATAACCAGTTGCTCTAAGAACGATGCTCTGGAAGACTTCTATTGTCAATATCTCGCCAATAGCCAAGAAGAAAAGGATAAGAATATTTTTAAAAAGACTCAAGACAACTTACGTAAACAAATAGCCAAGCATCTCACCCAAGGAGAAGCTTATAAGCGCATCGATAAAAAGGAACTCATACAGGAAGATTTACTCGAATTTGTTGCTGCTGATCCGGATGCTGCAAACAAAAAAATACTCATCAACGAATTCCGAGACTTTACGACCTATTTTACTGGTTTTTATGAGAACCGGAAGAATATGTACTCGGAAGAAGCGCAATCGACGGCTATTGCTTACCGCATAATTCACGAGAATCTGCCTAAATTCATCGACAATATGGGCACTTTCAAGCAACTAATGCAGAGCTCCATTACCGATATTCTTCCTCAGATATTTGATAATTTCAAAAAGGACTTGGAAGTTAGCTCTATCCAGGAAATTTTCGACTTGAATTACTTCAATAAGGTATTAACTCAAAAGCAAATTGACATTTACAATGCCATTATTGGAGGTAAGTCCTTAAACGAGAATAGCCGCATTCAGGGACTCAACGAATACATCAATCTCTACAATCAACAACATAAAGAAAATAAACTGCCCTTATTAAAACTGCTGTTCAAACAGATTCTAAGTGACCGCAACAGCTTGTCTTGGTTACCCGAAGCTTTTGAAACAGATAAACAAGTGCTACACGCCGTTCGTAAATGCTATGCCAATTTAAAGGAAAGTGTGCTTCACGAAGCGGGACTGGTGCAATTACTGAGTTCACTTCCTTCTTATGACTCGACACGTATCTATATCCGCAACGACCAAGCTCTAACCACGATTTCTCAAAAACTTTTTGGAGATTGGGGCATAATACCTCATGCTATCAAAGAAAGGCTGAAAAAAGACATTTCTGCTAAAAGAAAAGAAACAGAAGAAGCTTACCTAGAGCGTATTGAGAAGGCATTCAAACAAGCTGACAGTTACACAATAGCCTATATCAATGACTCGTTGAAAGAAATCGGGGTAGACAAAAAGAATATCGAAGATTACTTTATACACCTCGGAGCTATATGTACAGAAGGACAAGAACAAGAAAATATCTTGCAACGCATAGCTAGTGCCTATTCACAAGCTCAACCACTCTTGGAAGAAAAAGTACCCGTCCACAAAAATTTGATGCAGGATAAAGACAGCGTAGAACTCATCAAATCCTTGCTGGATGAACTAAAAAATTTGCAACACTTTATCAAGCCTCTGCTGGGTAAGGGAAGCGAATCAGATAAAGATGAACGTTTCTACGGCGAATTCGTGGGACTATGGAATGAATTAGATCAAATTACAACTCTATACAATAAAGTGCGCAACTATGTAACGCGCAAACCTTACTCTATAGAAAAGTTTAAAATAAACTTTCAGAATGCAACCCTTCTGAAAGGATGGGACCGAAATAAAGAAAGGGACAACACCTCTATCATTCTTCGGAAGAATGGCCTTTATTACCTTGCCATCATGCGAAAAGAGTACAATAAAGTCTTTGAAAAGTATCCAGCTGGAACAGAGGAAAATTGTTACGAAAAAATGGAATACAAACTACTTCCTGGTGCTAACAAGATGCTCCCGAAAGTATTCTTCTCCAAATCACGCATTAATGAATTCAACCCCAGCCCCCAACTCCTTCAAAACTATCAAATGGGGACACATAAGAAAGGGGATCAATTTAAGAAAGAAGACTGCCACGCACTCATTGATTTCTTCAAAACTTCTATTGAAAAGCATGAGGACTGGAAAAATTTCAACTTCCAATTCTCTCCGACTTCGGTCTACGAAGATATGAGTGGCTTTTACCGAGAAGTTGAACAGCAGGGGTACAAGCTTGTCTTTCGTTCCATTGATGCTGAATATATTGACAAATTAGTCGAAGAAGGTAAGATATTCCTCTTCCAAATCTACAACAAAGATTTCTCACCCTTTAGCAAGGGTACGCCCAATCTGCATACCCTCTATTGGAAGATGCTATTCGACGAGCGTAACCTAAACAACGTAGTATATAAGCTTAACGGCGAAGCTGAAATATTCTTCAGAAAGAAGAGTATCACTTACACTCATCCTACGCACCCTGCAGAAATTCCCATCAAGAATAAGAACGTTCAAAATAAGAAGAAGGAAAGCGTCTTCCAGTATGACCTAATCAAGAATCATCGCTTTACCATTGACTCTTTTCAATTTCACGTTCCAATCACGATGAACTTCAAAAATGCAGGACTGTCCAACCTCAACGAACAGGTCTATACTTATCTTCGCGAAAACAAAGATGCGCACATCATCGGTATCGATCGAGGTGAACGTCACTTACTCTATTTGGTGGTTATAGACCGCTATGGACGCATTGTCAAACAATTCTCACTCAATGAAATTGTCAACGAATACCATGGTAACACTTACACTACCAATTACCATGATTTATTAGACAAGCGAGAAGAAGCGAGACAACAAGCACGCCAAAGCTGGCAGAGCATTGAAAACATCAAGGAGCTAAAAGAGGGCTATCTGAGTCAGGTTGTACACAAAATCGCTAACTTGATGGTAGAATATCATGCTATCGTAGTACTTGAAGATTTAAACATTGGCTTTATGCGCGGTCGTCAAAAGGTTGAAAAGCAAGTGTATCAAAAATTTGAGAAGATGCTGATAGACAAATTGAACTACTTGGTCGACAAAAAGAAAGCCCCTGAAGCAGACGGTGGCCTTTTGAAAGCATTCCAATTGACAAATCAATTTGAAAGTTTCCAGAAGCTGGGCAAGCAAAGTGGTTTCCTCTTCTACGTTCCCGCCTGGAACACTAGCAAGATTGATCCCTGCACAGGATTTACCAACCTTTTGGACACGCGATATGAAAATATTGCAAAGGCTCAGAAGTTCTTCCGTACATTCGATGCCATCCGCTACAATGCAGTGAAAGATTACTTCGAGTTAGAACTCGATTACGACAAATTCCACAAACGAGCTGAAGGTACGCAAACGAAGTGGACGCTCTGTACCTATGGCACACGCATCAAGACTTTCCGTAATCCAGAAAATAACAACCAATGGGACAATGTAGAAATTAATCTTACGGAAGAGTTCAAAAAGCTCTTTAAACAGTTTGGAATCAATCTTTCTGGAGACTTACAGCAGGCTATTTGCGCCCAAACTGAAAAGTCCTTTTTCGAAAGTCTTCTGCGCTTATTGAAGCTAACCCTGCAAATGCGCAACAGCATAACGGGAACAGATGTAGATTACCTACTCTCCCCCGTACAAAATGCTGAAGGCTATTTCTACGACAGTCGAAAAGGTGATAAATCATTACCTGCCAATGCTGATGCCAACGGTGCTTATAATATTGCTCGAAAAGGTTTGTGGGTTATTCAGCAAATCAAACAAACACCACAGGGGCAAAAAGCCAAACTTAGCATTAGCAATAAAGAATGGTTGAAATTTGCTCAAGAGAAACCTTACTTGAAGGATTGATGGAACATTATATTCCTCTTTCATTACTCAATGACTATATCTTTTGTCCGTACTCCATATACCTACACAGTGTGTATATGGAGTCGGACGAAGATATATATCATGCAACACCACAGGTTAAAGGGAAAATAGCTCACCAAACCATAGACAATCAATCTTATAGCACCAATAAGAAGAACATCATGTCTCTTCATGTCTACTCTGAAAAATTAGGCATATATGGCATGATTGATCTGCTTAAAGTTGACAAGAAACTGCTTATTGAAAGGAAGTATCAACTGAAAAACATTTATCGTGGACAACTTTATCAACTATGGGCACAATACTATTGTTTATTGGAAATGGGGTATGAAGTGGAGCACATCGCTTTTTATGAAACCTCTACAAACAAGATGATTCCAGTAGCCCTCCCTAACAATACAGAAAGGCAAGAGTTGACTGATTTTATCCATTCTTTCAGAGAATACACTCCCAATCAACCCCTACACATTAATCAGAATAAATGTATGCATTGCATCTACTGCAATCTGTGTGACAAAACTACTGAGGACAATGTTTACACATAAAGATATTGAAAACAAAACGGTGTTTGTCATTAACTGCATTGCGCATGACAAGAGCCTACGCGTAAATAATGGCGAACTCTACCTACAAGAGAAAAAAGAAGATGGTGAGCAAGTCACCCTTACCAAATTTCCTTTTCAAAAAGTGCTTGCACTTTTCGTTATTGGCCATATAACCATCACCACTCCATTGTTGGAAAAATGCAAGAAGTATAACCTGGCTCTGATAGTTACAAAGCCCAATCTCCGACCCGTTTTTTACTGGGCCGATGCAGCTGAAGCCAACTATCTGTTAAGACAGCGACAACATGCCTTCTCTGTTAACGATCTTTCCATTGCCAGACTCTTGGTAGAAAACAAAATCAGCAACCAGCTACGAGCCTTGAGAAAGACACGCAGAAAGGACGAACTCACCCTTGCAGCCATAAAACAATGCGAAGCCGCATACGCTTCTATTGCAGAAGTCAATGACTACAATGCTTTACTAGGAAAGGAAGGAGTTGTAGCACGTACATTCTTCGCTGCCTATTTCCAATCTTTGAATTGGCAAGGTCGAAAGCCTCGTATGAAGTCAGACGCCATCAATGTAACCTTAGACATTGGCTATACCATTCTCTTTAATTTCATGGAGTGCTTCCTCCGGATGTTTGGTTTTGATCTCTACATCGGAATCTATCACCGCATTTGGTTTAAACGTAAATCATTGGTTTGCGATCTCATAGAACCCTTCCGATGCCTCATAGATCACACAGTTCTATTAGCCTTTCATCGAAAACAGTTTACAACTGAGGACTTTGAGCTTGTCAAACATGAATACAGACTCAAACGTAACAAGTCTGCTACATACTACCAAGTATTTTATAAAACACTCATCAGTAAAAAAGGAGAGATCTTTCTATATGTACAATCCTACTATCGTTGCTTTATGGGGCAAAAGTCAATAGATCACTATCCCAAATTTCATCTATAATATAACATTGCCCTCTTCAGCTAAGAAGCGGAGAGTTGTGTTTTCTATGCTAAATACCAATTATCATGATTATTATTAGCTACGATATAACGGACGACTTAATCAGAGGTCGATTCTCACGAATGCTTACCAAACATGGAGCTATCAGACTACAATATTCTGTTTATGAAGTAACCAATACTCAAAGAGTAATAAATAACCTCTGCACTAAAATTGAGAGCTACGCAAAACACTTTAATCTATCAGATAGTGTTATTATATTTGATATAGAAAAGGAGCGTCTAAGAAAATATGGTAATGCAATTCATCGCGATAAAGACATTGTTTTCCTATAATGACAAACCTTGGTCTATATAAGAAAAGTCTCCAACTCCAAAAGCAATCTTTTTCCTCTGATTTTCAATCAAATAAAAAGTATCTTGCTAAGATACATAGAGAGAAAGGGGGGATTTTTTACTTTAAAATATAACTCCACAAATGCACTGATATTCAAAACATTCATTATATCTTTGCACTCAGATAAGGCTATAATGCCTTTATAATTTCTACTATTGTAGATCAAAGTCCTTCTGACTGACCCCTTCTTCGGGCTATAATGCCTTTATAATTTCTACTATTGTAGATCTTATCCACTCTTGACGAGTGTCAGACCATGGCTATAATGCCTTTATAATTTCTACTATTGTAGATTAATCGTGGCAGGGAGGGGAGTCGAACCGGCTATAATGCCTTTATAATTTCTACTATTGTAGATAGAGGGGTAATTGATAATGTCTATTGCTTGGCTATAATGCCTTTATAATTTCTACTATTGTAGATCCGGCCAAGAATGAGTTTAACGATGAGGAGGCTATAATGCCTTTATAATTTCTACTATTGTAGATAATTTATATCCAAGCCAAATCCACCGATGTGGCTATAATGCCTTTATAATTTCTACTATTGTAGATCCCGAAAGCACACCAAGCCACACTTTCCCGGGGCTATAATGCCTTTATAATTTCTACTATTGTAGATTGGTAACTTTCCCATGTTCGGTCCGGGTTGGCTATAATGCCTTTATAATTTCTACTATTGTAGATAATAACAAGAAATGGACTTGAAAGATTTTGAGGCTATAATGCCTTTATAATTTCTACTATTGTAGATAAATCGTTCGACAAATGGGTACAGGAAGTCGGGCTATAATGCCTTTATAATTTCTACTATTGTAGATTGATTATCCTAATTAAATAGATTGTATATGGCTATAATGCCTTTATAATTTCTACTATTGTAGATTGAAATAACCAAACGAAAACGAAGAAAAGGCTATAATGCCTTTATAATTTCTACTATTGTAGATATCTGTCCTCAAAGGTTCTTTTCTCGTCGAGGCTATAATGCCTTTATAATTTCTACTATTGTAGATGGTTTAGGAACCGAAAGAACGAGAAGTTGGGCTATAATGCCTTTATAATTTCTACTATTGTAGATCTTGCATACTTTTTCTTGATGAGTTTGACGGCTATAATGCCTTTATAATTTCTACTATTGTAGATAAAACAAAACAACCGCGCCTTTCCGCGTGGCTATAATGCCTTTATAATTTCTACTATTGTAGATCACCTGAGTAATACTGCCAATCCGATAGGCTATAATGCCTTTATAATTTCTACTATTGTAGATTTTCTTGATGTAGCCATCGTTTTTTTGGGCTATAATGCCTTTATAATTTCTACTATTGTAGATAGCATAATAATAAGATTACCAGTACCTTTGGCTATAATGCCTTTATAATTTCTACTATTGTAGATCTGTGCAATCAGGTTTTCCGCCTCGCTAGGCTATAATGCCTTTATAATTTCTACTATTGTAGATTGAAACAGCCAAACAAAAACGAAGAAATTAGGCTATAATGCCTTTATAATTTCTACTATTGTAGATAATCCTTACTCCTCTACTAGCCCTTTTTCTGGCTATAATGCCTTTATAATTTCTACTATTGTAGATAAGCAAAGCCGATAACCGATATACGCAGGGGCTATAATGCCTTTATAATTTCTACTATTGTAGATTCGGGCAAGTGGGAAATCAAGTTTGTGAGGGCTATAATGCCTTTATAATTTCTACTATTGTAGATTGGCAAACATTGAAAAACCAGCAACGGGTACGGCTATAATGCCTTTATAATTTCTACTATTGTAGATTTTTCATATATATCTTCCCGAACGGCTGGGGGCTATAATGCCTTTATAATTTCTACTATTGTAGATACGTAGTGCGGCAGGTCTCCTATTCCTGTCCGGCTATAATGCCTTTATAACACCCACTTTATATAGTAGAGATAGCTCCCAAGTACTTTCTTGCTTTGCAACTACAAGTAACTTATCATATCAAGAAAGAATATTGAAAACTATCATTCTTAAACAGCCATCTTTCATCAAAGAATCTCCCTCTCTACTTCTACCCAATCATCGTTTCAATAAAGAATAAAGCGTTGCTCAAGCTAAAAAAAGCAGTTCCATATTTGTTGTTTTCCAAAAGATTTGTACTTTTGCACCCCGTAAGTGGATTGCCATCCGTTGTGGGTTAATATTAAGATCCCACCCCAAGATTACGCAACAACAATTTCTGAAACCCCGCAAACGAGAGAAGCGCAATTCCCCGCACCTATTTCATATTACATCAAAGAAACAAAGCGAAAGCAATGTCTAAGATTTGTCAGATTACAGGAAAGAAGGCCATGATTGGCAACAACGTTTCGCACTCGAAGCGTCGCACGAAGCGCTCGTTTGACGTAAACTTGTTCACTAAGAAATTCTACTATGTTGAACAGGACTGCTGGATCAGCCTCCGCATTAGCGCTGCTGGTTTGCGCCTCATCAACAAGGTTGGTTTGGACGCTGCGTTGAGCAACGCCGTAGCCAAAGGATATTGCGATTGGAAAAATATTAAAGTAATCGGATAAAAGTAGAATAAAATGGCTGGAAAGAAAGCTAAAGGCAACCGCGTTCAGGTTATCCTCGAATGCACTGAAATGAAAGAAAGTGGTCTTCCCGGAACTTCTCGTTATATCACGACGAAGAACCGCAAAAATACTCCTGAACGTTTGGAATTGAAGAAGTACAATCCCATCCTCAGAAGAATGACTATCCACAAAGAAATCAAATAATCCATATTAGAACATGGCAAAGAAAACAGTCGCTACGCTCCAGGAAGGTAAGACCGATGGACGTTCCTACACCAAGGTGATCAAGATGGTAAAGAGCCCCAAGACTGGTGCTTACATCTTCGATGAGCAAATGGTTCCCAACGAAGCTGTTAAGGACTTCTTCAAGAACTAATCTGCTTAGCATCACTTTTTCATAAGCATAATCCCAACAATCCTCATCAGAGATCTTGGATTATCATACATAGCCGCTACTCTTAAAAGGGTAGTGGCTTTTTTGATACTTCGAACTCACAACACTCTTCGCTTTTTCAGCAATTCACGCGGTTATCTCACTCCTTTTAAGTAAGTTTGCAACATATTGAAAAGAAGTGCATAGCTACGATTTAGCTGTCCAAAGGACCTGCTAAAAGTAGGAGTGCCGCCATCATTAATCATCACTCGACAATGGGCCTATTTAGTAGTATCTTCTCGAAGAAGGAAAAAAAAGAAGTTCTTGACGCTGGATTGGAAAAGACCAAGACCAGTTTCTTTAGTAAACTGACACGCGCCGTAGCTGGTAAAAGCAAGGTGGACGACGAGGTGCTCGACAATCTGGAAGAAATTCTCATCACCTCAGACGTAGGTGCAGATACAACGGTAGACATCATCCACCGCATTGAGGAGCGCGTGGCACGTGACAAATACATCAATACTGCCGAACTTCACCATATCCTCAAAGAGGAAATTGCGGAGTTGCTGACAAAAAGTGGCAACGACGATACGGAGGGGTTTGTCATCCCGACGAACAAGAAGCCTTACGTGATTATGGTGGTGGGCGTAAATGGTGTGGGTAAGACTACAACCATCGGTAAGTTGGCTTACCAATTTAAGAAAGCCGGACTCAATGTGGTATTGGGCGCGGCTGATACGTTCCGCGCGGCCGCTGTAGAACAGCTGGTCATCTGGGGCGAACGCGTTGGAGTACCTGTTGTCAAACAACAAATGGGTAGTGATCCGGCCAGCGTAGCCTATGACACGATTAGTTCGGCCAAAGCCAATGGAGCTGACGTGGTAATCATTGACACGGCAGGTCGTCTGCACAACAAAATCGGCTTGATGAATGAGCTGACGAAGATTAAGAAGGTGATGCAGAAAGTGGTTGACACGGCTCCGGACGAAGTGCTCTTGGTACTTGATGGAAGTACAGGGCAAAATGCTTACGAGCAGGCAAAACAATTTATCAAAGCTACTGAAGTTACGTCACTGGCTATTACGAAATTGGACGGTACTGCAAAGGGAGGCGTCGTCATTGGCATTTCTCACCAGCTGAATGTGCCAGTGAAATACATTGGATTGGGCGAAAAGATGACCGACCTCCAACCCTTCAACCGACGCGAATTCGTAGAGTCACTCTTTGAAGGTAAAGAGCTTTAATACGCCTCCCCCTACTCTATCTTATTTATTTACTATCTTCTGTCATTCAATAAGAATTATGCGTACAGTCGATTTCATCACCATGGGTTGCTCAAAGAATCTAGTCGATTCGGAGCAATTACTCAGCCAGTTTCAAGAACACGGATTCGAAGTATTCCATAATCCAGACGAAATACACGGCGACATTGCGGTCGTTAATACCTGTGGCTTCATTGGCGACGCCAAGGAAGAGAGTATCAACATGATCTTAGAGCTCTGCGACCTGAAGGCTTCAAAGATGCTGAACGAAGTTTATGTGATGGGCTGCCTCTCCGAACGCTATCTGATGGAGTTGCGCGAGGAAATCCCAGACGTTGACAAGTTCTACGGCAAGTTTAACTGGAAGGAACTGCTGAAAGATCTCAGCAGCGAATACAATGAAGCTACTCGCAATGAACGCCTGTTGACTACCCCCGCTCATTATGCTTACTTAAAGGTATCGGAAGGTTGTGACCGCTCATGTGCCTACTGTGCCATTCCGCTCATTACGGGTAAACATAAGAGTCGCTCGATGGAGGAAATCCTCGAGGAAGTGCGCCACCTGGTGACACAGGGTGTCAAGGAGTTCCAAGTCATTGCCCAAGACCTTACTTACTATGGGGTTGACCTCTACCAAAAACAATGTCTGCCTGAACTCATTGAACGAATGGCGGAGATACCGGGCGTCGAGTGGATTCGACTGCACTATGCGTATCCGGCACACTTCCCTCTTGACCTGTTGCGTGTCATGCGTGAACATGACAATGTCTGCAACTACTTGGACATTGCTCTACAACACATCAGTAACCCGATGTTGGAACGCATGCAACGACACATTACCACGAACGAAACGATTGACTTGATCGAAACGATGCGCCGCGAAGTGCCGGGCATCGCTATTCGTACGACGATGATGGTGGGTTTCCCGGGTGAAACGGAAGAAGACTTCAACGAACTGATACAATTTGTCGAAGCCATACGGTTTGAGCGCATGGGTGCCTTTGCTTACAGTGAAGAAGAAGGTACGTATGCGGCTTTACACTACGAAGACAATGTGCCTGAAGAGGTAAAGCAAGACAGACTGGACCAGCTGATGGCTTTACAGGAGCAAATCGCTGCTGAAGTCTCTGCTGAACAAATTGACAAGGTCATGCGCGTCATCATTGACCGCGAGGAAGGAGATTACTACATCGGACGTACCGAAATGGACTCTCCGGAAGTGGACTGCGAAGTACTGATTCAACGGAATTACCGACGTCCCCTGCATATCGGTGAATTCTATGACGTGCGTATCGTAGACTGCGAAGAGTTTGACCTTTACGGCGAAGTGTTATAAGGTGGTGCGCTGATGCGTAAGGTCTTGACTCCCGCTGTATTTCTATTTATTGGACTCCCCATTATAAAGAATGGGGTCTGCTTGTTTTCATAACTTGATTCTTATTTATGAACAACAAAGACTTTATCAACGCATTAGCCTCACGTGCTGATTTATCAGCCAAAGCGACGCAACAACTGACCAACGCTTTGATTGCCGGACTAGCAGATAAGCTGAATGATGAAACGTCATTGACGGTTCAAGGCTTTGGTGCGTTTGAAGTAAAGAAAAAGCTGGAACGCATCGCGGTGAATCCAGCTACCCAACAAAGAAAACTCGTCCCCCCACGTTTGGTACTGGCTTTCAAACCCAGTAATGTGCTCAAAGATAAACTGAAATAAGATTCTCGGATGAAGAAGAAATTACTCCTACAAGATATTTCTGACTACATAGCGCAACAAGAAGGTATCAGCAAGAAAGATGCTGATACCTTTGTTCGTGCTTTCTTCGAAGTAATCGAGCAAGGACTTCTCGAAGAGAATTTTGTCAAGATTAAAGGCCTCGGTACATTTAAGTTGGTGACGGTCAGCGAACGCGAAAGTGTTAATATCAATACAGGCGAACGATTCCAAATCAGTAGCCACACGAAGGTGACCTTTACACCTGACAGTAGCATGAAGGAATTGGTCAACCGACCCTTTGCTCACTTTGAAACGGTAGACCTTTCTGACGAAACCAGTACAACGGAACTGGATCAGATAGATCAGGCTATGTTGGAAAGTTTGGAAGCGGAGGATGCCGAAGGAGACACGGAAGAAGACATAGAGGATCTTTCTGAGGAAACACCCACAACCGACGAGGCTACTGATGAGGAAGAAACATTGGAAGCTACGGAAGAGGATGTACCTTCATGCGTTGCTGAAGTGGATGAAGAAACAGCCGTCACTGTTTCTGAACCCGTGACGGCTATACAGCATACGACGGAAAGCGAAGATGATTCAGTTGATTCGCCTGGAAACGAGACTCCCTCGGTTACTATCGAAGTGCCGATTAGCCAAGAAGAAGAGGATGTGCCCAGTTCAGAGGAGCTGAAAGAAAAGGCTTCGACTGAAGGAGATGCTTCTTCGACCGAAAACCCTACGAATCAACAGCTCCCTTCGTCTTCTGAACCCCAAGTGGAAACGTCTAAAGCCTCTCCCACTTCACCGAAAGAAGAAAATGAATTGGCTGACGACCCTGCGAATGGACAAAAGGAAGAAGACTTGGTGGTTACCAATCCGAAAACCATTCACTCGTGTACAGACGCTGAAACCATGCGTACGTTGGACCAGGGCAATCCGACACTGAGCTACACTTACCGCGAAACGCCGGCTCACCGCAAGCACAACATTTGGAAGACTATTGCCTTGGTATGCCTGGTTGGCTTACTGATGGGACTCTCCTACTTCGCAGGATACTTTAAAGTGTTGTGTCCCTGCTCTTACCCCATCTTGGAAAATTGGTTGACTCCGTTTTTGACGGAACAACCAGCTCCTTCTACTCCTGCTCCAACTCCTTTATGTCCGCAAAATCCGGTCAAAAAGGAAGCGACCTCTACATCACAAACGGGAACGCCCTCTCCTTCACCCTCTGCGGTTGATCAACCTGCAGAGAAAACGGAAGCTAAGGAAACTACTTCTCCCCAAGCGGAACAGCCTGTCGGTCAAACTCCGCAAGAGCCGGAAAAGAAAGTTGAAACAACGGCTTCTGCACCCACTGCTCCCCCCAAAGCACCTGATACCTCCAAGAAACAAGAAAAAGAGAAGCCGCGTACCCATGTGGTACGAAAAGGAGATAACCTCTCAAAAATCGCTCGCCGCTACTACGGCTCGGATAAATATGTGCGAGCTATCATGAAGCGCAACAAACTGAGCGACGCGGACAACATCGAACTGGGGACGACGCTCTACCTGCCTTGACCTCTGCTTAAAAACGCACGCCCATACGGACGACAAGGAGAGAATGTCTGTTCGTACATGAAAAATAAGGGGCAAAACTTGCTCGAATTAGGTTTTGTCGGTTCACATGCCTCGAACTTCACGAACGAAAAACCTGCCCACCCAAAGAAGTGGCAGACTTTCCCCATAAACAAAGGGATTTTTCGAGCATGAGAGGCTCTTGAAATAAAAAAGAAGCGTTAACTTTGCAGCATGATTGAACTCTCCAGACATATTGAAAACTTGATGTTGAAACATGATTGTGTAATTGTCCCGGGTCTTGGTGGCTTTGTTACACAATATGTGTCTGCTCAACGGGTAGGAAGTGAGAATTTGTTCTTGCCTCCTCACCGCACTGTAGGGTTTAATCAGCAACTCACGCTTAACGATGGGTTGCTCGTACAGTCGTACATGCAAGCTTACGACACGAGCTATCCCGAAACGCTGAAACTGATTGATAACGCCGTACGTCAACTCAAAGAAGAGTTGCAGCGTGAAGGTTCTTATGAACTTTCGGGTATTGGTGTGTTGACTTTGGGCATAAACGGAAACTACAAGTTTACGCCGTGCGAATCAGGAGTTCTCTCTCCTGACCTTTATGGTTTGGACTCATTGTCACTTCCTGAACTTACTGCTACTGAGGAAAAGGAGGTGCCCAATGTGATTCGCGCTTGCAAAAAGAAAATCAACTTACAGCGTACGGAAAAGGAGTACACCATCAGCATCAACCGCGAACTGGTCAATTATGTGGCTGCCTCTGTAGTCGCTATTCTTTTCTATTTCTTGTGGGCTTCTCCTGTTAACCATTCAGCCGCTTCTGACCAAATGGCGGCTTCAGTGGTCTATGAGAATTTATTCTTCCCCAATAAGCAAACGGCTGAACCCTTGCCCAAGGTCACAACGCCTACGGTAGAACTCAAGAAGGTGAAACAAAATGCACCTATTTTAGACTTGAGCAAGAATAAGGAAACGAAAAGTCCGGAAGTTGCGCCGGTTGCGCCAACTCCTATTGTACAAAAGGATACAGCAAAGGAAGGTAATTTCACCTTGGTCGTTGCCAGTGCGATTCCAAGCGATAATGCGGAGGCCTTTGTTCAGAAACTAAAGGCCAATGGTTTTCCGGATGCGGAAAGCTATACGCGAAAAAAGATGGTGCGCGTAATTTATGGACATTACGCTACTCAAGAAGAAGCACAAGACAGTCTGCAAAGACTTAGAGACAATGAAATCTTTGAAGACGCGTGGGTCTTAAAGACTAAGTAGGAATCTGGTTTGTCTGAATTATTAAGGATATACCTGATTCCTATTTTTTTGTTCTTAAAAAAAACTCTCACCAGATTATTAAGAATAGGAGCGAGCTGAGACAGCCTCTCTCCATAATAATATATCATCTACATGAAACGCATACGTTGCCCTAAATGTGACGAAGCTATACTCTTCGACGAAACTCGTTACGAACCGGGACGTGTACTCGTATTTGAATGTCCCGAGTGCCACAAGCAATTTAAAATCAGAATGCCGCAACCGGTAAGCGCTACTTCTACGGAAGAGGATGAGGAAGAAGAAGCAGTGGTCTACGGCAGATTGGTGGTGATTGAAAACGCCTTCCACTTCAAACAAATCATTCCACTCTATGCTGGTGAAAACGTGGTAGGACGTTCGGTTAAGGGCACACAGGCTAATGCGGCGATCAAGACCGTTGACCCGAGTGTTGACACCACCCATTGCATCATTACGGTTCGTCCTCAAGCCAACGGTTCGGCTAAGTTTATTCTGCGTGATGCGCCCTCGAACACGGGTACCTTCTTGCACAACACGATTTTGGAGAATAAAGATCGGGTCAACTTGTCTGACGGCGATATTATTACCATCGGTGCCACTACTCTAATCTTCCGCTTGGGAAGTGAAGAGGAGGAAGAGGATTAAAATGCTCTACTTTGGAAGGAAGTATACAATGATTGTTGACGAAAACTTCTATTCGCATGAAACTGCTTAAAGGATGGGCTCTGTTAGTGGGACTCCTGGCGCTTGCTCAGCCACTCCATGCGCACGAACGCTCACTTTCTACGACAACAGTCGATAGCCTAAAGCTCCAGCAACCTTTTAAAGGACACTTTTACTGTCCTGAAACGAAAGTACACCTTTACCTCGACTTGTACGAGGAAAGTATTGAAGTACCGGGATTTAGTTTCTTGGGAAAAATGCAAGGGTACATGGAAGGTGGCATTTACGGCACCTGGATGCTGATTAAACACAAAATACGGGCCGACCAGCGCAAAGTATTGCTTCGTTTCAGCAACGACATTGGCAGTGACTCACAAAACATTGAGTTTACGCAAATCAATGACAGCACCTTTACTTATCAAGCGGTAGAGGGAAATGCTATCAAGAAGGCTGTCGGTCGGAAGTTGGTCAAGGTAACTGACCAGATGAAGTTCATCCGTCAATAACCTTCAACTTCACGGAGCACTTGGCGGCACACGTACCTGCAAAATGGTTCGTCCTTATTCAGTAAGGAAGTACCTTCGCGCTGGCATCGAATGGCTCCCGAGTCTATGGCTGTGCTACGTAAGCCTTACTTATTTCGAATAAACCATGGCAAGCACCTTCTATAAACAAGGGAAAGAGGCTTTACGGCTGCTAAAGGAACTCTTATTTCCACGCGCTTGCTGTCATTGCGGCAAACGGCTGATGGTGGATGAAGAAGTGCTCTGTTCTACATGTATGCAGAAGCTCCCTTTTACACATTTGAAGGGGGAGAAGAACAACATTGTCGAACGGTTGCTTTGGGATCACCTCATCACGACTGAAAGGGGAAATAGTCTGCTCTATTACAGCAAAGAAAATTTCCACTCGATTTATTACGCTTTCAAATACCATCAATGTCCTGATGTCGCCGTATTCTTTGGTAAGCTGATGGCCAAGGATTTAACTGACACTTCTTTCTTTGAAGGTATCGATGTGATGCTCCCCGTACCTTTGTCACCACAAAAGATGCGTCAACGAGGTTACAACCAAAGCGAACGCTTGGCTGAAGGCGTCAGACAGGTGACTGGAATCCCCGTGGATACCCAATCTGTTGTACGCAACACTCATACTTCCACACAAACACAGGTCATCAGTATTTATGAAAGAGAGGAGAACGTAAAGGAAATCTTTAGCGTAATCCATCCTGAATGCCTTACCGGCAAACACTTGCTTCTCATTGACGATGTGCTTACCACAGGAAGTACCATTCGCTCATTGGCTCACGCCATTTTAAAGAATGTACCAGAGATTAAGCTAAGTGTATTAACTTTAGGTTTGTCTCATTTCCACCGACATCCTCTCCTACCGCCTTACGTTGAGCCTCAAGAGGAATATATAACACTCAAAAAGACAAAACACCGAAAAGGTTTACCCTTTTAACGTGAAAGCATCTACAAAAAAGAATGGGTTGAACCTCCGCTAGTTGATAATTTATCAAGTATAGACGGGATAGCTTGTTAAATTTATCAGTAAATCCTTCCATTAGTTTCACATCCTACCAGTGAAGAATAAATCATACACTACCTTTGCCACCATGAAAAAGTCAACGATTTGGGGCATTGCGATTGCGATAGGAATTTCTTTCCTGACGCTCATCTTCCTGCAAACGAAGTACTTGCAGGAGGTGATTCACATGCGCAAAGAACAATTTGACGAATCGGTCATCCGAAGTCTTTCTCAAACAGCTCGCAATTTGGAGCTTTACGAAACAAAGTCGGACTTGGAGGAGCTCTTTGAGAAAGAGCAACACAAGATTCACGGGAAGAAAGCACAAAAAGCAACTCCTACGACCAACCACACTTCGATTCCCCGCAACGTATCAAAAGGAGTTTTCCTGGACAATTTAGATGCCAACTCGGTAAGTCCAGCTTTACGCGACTCTGTCAAGCAACGCTATATCCATCAGAATGGACTCTTGGATCAAGTAATCTACTCCATTCTTTACGAGGTTAGTGACAAGCCCTTTGCTGAACGCATTGATTTCAGACAACTGGACGCTGCCCTGCGCACGGAATTACGTAATAATGGAATTCAGTTGGACTACCACTTCTACGTGACAACCTCTGACGGACGCGAGGTGTACCGTTGTTCGGACTATACTTCGGTGGGCGAAGAGACTACCTTCCGACAGGAATTATTCCCCAACGATCCGCAGGCACAGACGGGATTGCTCTACATTCATTTTCCCGAATTGCAGAAGTACATCTTCTCAAGCGTTCGGTTTATGATTCCCGCCATCATCTTCACGGTCATTCTGCTCATTATCTTCATCTTCACGATTTATTCCATCTTCCGACAGAAGAAGTTGACTGAAATCAAGAATGACTTCATCAACAACATGACTCACGAATTTAAAACGCCAATCTCTACAATCTCGTTGGCGGCTCAAATGCTCCGTGATCCTTCGGTTGCGAAGAGCGAAACGATGTTCAAACACATCTCGGGTGTCATTGTCGATGAAACGAAGCGATTGCGCTTCCAGGTGGAGAAGGTCTTGCAAATGTCTATGTTTGACAAGAAGGTGGCCACCTTCAAACCGAAGGAGATTGACGTCAATGTGCTGATGCAAGAAACGGTTAACACCTTCCGCCTTAAAGTAGAAGCCTCTGGCGGAACCATTGACACACATCTCGATGCGGACGATGCTGTAGTCTATGTAGACGAAATGCACTTTACCAACGTGCTTTTCAACTTAATGGACAATGCCGTTAAATATAAATCGTCCGATCGCGAACTCAAACTCTTTGTCTCGACACGCAATGAGTCTGGCAGACTGGTTATCGTGATTGCGGACAATGGTATTGGCATCAAACGAGAAGATTTGAAGAAAATCTTTGAAAAATTCTACCGCGTACACACGGGTAACCGCCATGATGTCAAAGGATTTGGACTCGGACTGGCTTACGTTCACAACATCATCAAAGCCTTCAACGGTACGATTCATGCAGAAAGTGAATACGGCAAGAGTACGAAGTTCATTATCTCTCTCCCCTTAATGGAACAAGAATAAAGTCCCTCCCCTATTGCATACTAATTACAAACATCTAAATACACTACAAATTATGATTACAGCTGAAGAAAAAATGAAGATACTCCTCTGCGAGGACGATGAAAACCTCGGTATGTTGCTCCGCGAATACCTCCAGGCTAAGGGTTACGATACGGAACTTTGCCCCGATGGCGAAGCTGGTTATCGTGCTTTTACTCAAAATAAGTACGACCTCTGCGTTCTCGACGTAATGATGCCTAAGAAGGATGGCTTCAGCCTCGCTCGCGACATTCGTCAGATTAATGAGGAGACTCCCATTATCTTCCTTACGGCAAAGACTTTGAAGGACGATATCCTCGAAGGCTTCCGTCTCGGTGCTGACGACTACCTCACGAAGCCTTTCTCTATGGAGGAACTTACTTTCCGTATCGAAGCTATCCTTCGTCGTGTTCGTGGTAAGAAGAATCGCAACCGTACGCACTACAAAATTGGTTCATTCAACTTCGACACGCAGAAGCAGATTCTTTCACGCGGCGAGACGCAGACGAAGCTTACCACGAAGGAAAGCGAATTGCTCAGCTTGCTCTGTGCACATGCAAACGAGATTCTGCAGCGTGACTATGCGCTCAAGACTATTTGGATTGACGACAACTACTTCAACGCTCGCTCAATGGACGTTTACATCACCAAGCTCCGTAAGCACTTGAAGGGTGATGACAGCGTTGAAATCATCAACATCCACGGCAAGGGCTATAAGCTCATCACACCGGACCCCGAGATGTAATCCCATCTCTCCCGTCCCTTTTTGATTCGGGCGGCAAAGTGCAAAGGCATTCTTGTGTCAAGCATTTTGCCGCCCGTCTTTATTGGTATTATTTTCTCCTCTATCTCTGCTATAACAACCTATGGAATTTATACTCACAGCTCTCATCGCCCTGTTGCTCGGGCTTCTGATGGGCTTCGTGTTCGGACGAAAGAACAAGCAGGCTGAAAACGACCGCATACTTATTCGCGAAAAGGAAGAAGCCAACCGCATGCTTCAAGAAAAGGATGCTCGCATCGAGGAATTGAAGCGCGACTGGAATGAACAAAAAGCGGAACTGCGCAACCAATACGACCATCAACTGGCTGAACGTGACCGCTTGCATCAAGATGCCCTTACGACTCAAGAACGCCATCAACAAAGGGCTTTGGAAGAAATGCAGAATAAGTTTAACGAAACCATGGGGCGCGTTTCTGCCCAAATGAAGGCGGATACGCAGGACATGTTGAAGGAACGACAAAAAGAATTTGCCGAATCGAGCCAAACTAATCTCGGCCAAATCGTTACGCCTCTACGAGAGACTATTGACAAGATGAAAAAGGCCATGGACGACAGCACGCTGAAACAAACGGCCATGAGCAGTGAAATGAAAGCGAACATCGAATTGATGATGCGCCAAAGTGAAATGACACGCCAAACTGCTGAAGAGCTTACACGCGTGTTTAAACATGGAAGCAAGGTGCAAGGCGATTGGGGCGAAACGGTGCTGAATGAATTACTCGAAAGCCAGGGACTTACGAACGGCATACATTATAACACCCAAGCGGTTATTCGCGATGCTAACGGAAAAACCGTAACCAACGAACAAGGCGGCAACCTACGTCCTGACGTCATTCTGCATCTTGACAGCCGTCGGGAACTTATCATCGACTCTAAGGTGTCTCTCACTGCCTTTATCGACTATGTCAATGCCGAAACAGATGCTGACCGTGACCGCTATCTCAAAGCGCACATTGACAGTTTGCAGAAACATGTCAAGGAATTGGCTGCGAAAGATTATTCTTCGTACATCCAACCGCCCAAAGTGCGTATGGACTACGTAATCATGTTCGTCCCCCATTCGGGTGCCCTTTGGACCGCCCTTCATGCCCAGCCCGACCTTTGGCGCAAGGCTATGGAACGCAATGTCTTTATTGCCGACGAGCAAACACTCTTTGCAGCACTCCGTATCATCCACATGACTTGGACTCAAATTGCTCAAGCGGAAAATCACGAACGTGTCTTTACACTGGCAAACGAAATGATTGACCGCGTCGGTCAGTTCTGCAAACGTTATCAGGCTCTCGGCCAGGCATTGGCCAAAGCTAACCAAGCCTACGACGATGGCAACAAGAAACTTGCTCCTACCGGGCAAAGCATTACCCAAACCGCCAACAAATTACTGAAGCTCGGCGCCAAACAAAGCGATAAGAATCCCGTACCAGAATTGTTGGACATGGATGACATCCCTGCGTTGGAAGTAACAGAGACAAACTGATTCCCATTATTGCGACTAGTTTCTTAAACATACCCCTTCTACTTGTACAAGCGGCTGGTGACTCATATACTCCATGAGTCACCAGCCGCTTGTTTGCATTCAAATAAGAACGATGCCAAAAGAATACGCAAAACTCCAATCACAATCATTCAACCTCATGAAAATCGCCATAAATTAATATGAAGTTATACATTACTATAATTTCAACAATTAAAAAGAGTATCTTTGCACGCCATATATAGAATCTCATACCTGTATCATAGGTATTTCTCAACTAAAATAATCATGAGTTCCATCTTTAAAACTGTCTTATTTACCACCTTTTTTTCGAATGCTGTAATATTATCAGCACAAGCAGAAATACATAACAATACGTCAACTACCACTCAATTGACTACCACAAAGCCTATACAAAAGCTCAAAGAGTCAAATTTTCACGTACAGCTAGACCTACAAACCAAATATGTTTGGCGAGGAATGGAAATGATGACAGAAGAAAGCACTCCCGTACTCTTTCCACAATTGGCTTACAGTTATAAAGGTGCATATCTCTATGCCATGGGCGGATATTCACTCAATGGTAAATATGCAGAGGTAGACCTCGGAGTTAGTTATAATTGGCAATGGCTGACAATAGGCATCAGCGACTACTATTATCCGACACTCAACGGGAAAAAAGACCATTATTTCGACTTCCAAAAGCACTCTACGGGACATTGGTTGGAAGCTTCGCTCACAATAGCTCCTCCTAAAATTCCTCTGCAACTGACTGTCAGCAACTTCTTTGCTGGGGCAGACAAACTACCGAACGGAAAACAAGCTTACTCCACCTACGCCGAACTGAGTGCTTGGTATAACTTCCTTCATCACAATCGTATCAGCCTCAACGTGGGCGCAACATTCAACAAAAGTTGCTACAACGACTATACTCACGGCTTCGGCATATGCAATGTGGAAGCTAAATACACCTATACCGTACACTTTAAGAACCAATGGATGTTGCCCTTACACGTAGCTTACATTGTTAATCCTGTGTTTGAAAAGTCATTTGTCAATTTCACAGCTTCAATTGGATTCTAATGGAAAATCTTCACACATCCATCTCACGTAATGCAATCATTATGGCGGCTGGCACCGCTTCACGCTTTGTCCCACTCTCTGCTGAACGTCCCAAAGGACTACTTGAAGTAAAGGGAGAAATTCTCATCGAACGCCAAATACGTCAACTTCAAGAAGCAGGTATCACCGACATTACTATTGTTGTAGGATATCGTGCCGAACTTTTTACATATCTACAAGAAAAATTTGGAGTAAACCTTGTTCTGAACGAAGATTATGCCTGCTACAATAATACCTCCAGCCTCGTTCGCGTAGCTGATCGACTAGCTGACACCTACATCTGCTGTTCAGACAATTATTTCCCGCACAATGTCTTTTTAGAAAATCCCCAAGAGAGCTATTATGCTGCACGTTATGCTGCTGGTCCTACAGGAGAATATTGTCTCATCACCGATGAAGCCAACTACATCAGACAAGTGACAATTGGCGGTACAGATGCCTGGTATATGAACGGACACGTTTATTTCAACCAAGCATTTAGCCAAGCATTTAGCCGTCTGCTTATAAAAGAATACGACAAGCCTGAAACTCGCAACGGATATTGGGAAGACCTTTATATCCGTCACATCAATGAGCTACCGCTCATGAAGATGCACAAATACGAAGAAGGAAGCATTTACGAAGCTGATTCACTCGATGAACTTCGTCTCTTTGATACTTCCTACTTAGACGATACACGTTCAACCATACTCAAGCAGATTGCTCAACAAATGAATTGGCGTGAACGCGACATGAGCCATTTCACCCGTGTTAAACACGAAGGCAAAGACCTGCGCTTTACCTTCCAGGTGGGAACAGAGCTTTACCTTTACGACAGTCACTTTCCCCATCCTCAACGTATAGAATAATGAATACAGCCGTAATCCTAACCGCACGCAAAGAGCGCGACAGCCAAATACCCTACCCTCTCCTGCCTATTGATGGGAAACGGTGTCTTATAGACCGCACCCTACAGTTACTTCGTGAACTACACTATGAACGTATTATTCTCGTGGTAGGATACTGTCACGAGATGTTTCAACGCTTTGCAGCTCCCGATGTAACATTAGTCTACAATGCCGAATACGAAATCACAGCCTCTATGGGTTCTTTAGCCTTAGTCAAAGACCAGATTGACGGAGATTTTCTATTAATTGAAGGCGATACCTTCTTCGAAAAGCAACTACTAGAACGACTCTCAGCTGTACCTCACGGCAATTGCATCAGCTACACAGAAGAAAGTGGAAGTGGTGACGAGTGTTATATCGAAACGCGCAATGGCTTTGTTACCAAACTAACTAAAGACCGCCACCGCGTGTGTCGCTTCGAAGGCGAAATGATTGGTGTTACTCGCCTTTGTCAAACCACCTTTTTACGCATGATTCAAGAATGGGAAAGAAGTAGTAATCCGTACCTCAACTATGAATACCTGCTCACTGATGTTACCGATGCTATTGACCGTCCTTGTCTTTACTTCAAAAACTTGATTTGGGGCGATGTTGATAACCATACAGACTATCATAAACTCATCAACCATACCTACCGCCGCCTCTGCCGCAAAGAAAACCCATTCGACCGTGACAATCTATTGGCACACCTCCAATCCATCTTTCCTGGACTTGACCCACATACAATCAATCTGACGAAAATGGGCGGAATGAGCAACAAGAACTTTCTTGTTGAAACAACACACGGCGAATATGTTTTGCGCGTGCCCGGCAATGGAGCTGAAGGTATGGTAGAACGTAGTAATGAAGAGTTTAATGCAATTGAAGGTTGTCGCATGGGAATCAATCCCACCATCCGCTACTTCAATGCCCAGACGGGAATCAAACTTGCTGACTTCATCGAAAATGCAGAAACACTTAATGCTGCAACAATACAACGTCCCGATAACCTCAGTGCCATAGCCCGCATCTATCGTACTCTCCACCACTCACGCATTCGCTTGAAAAATGAGTTCAATGTATTCCAAGAAATTGAGAAATACGACCGACTTATCATCAAAGCTCATGCCCAAATGTATAAAGGATGGGACGAACTCAAACCTCAGGTTATGGAACTCGAAGCCCATCTCAACACTATCGGTGTTGACCTCAAGCCCTGTCATAATGATGCTGTCCCCGAAAACTTCATTAAATCGCCCGAAGGAAAACTTTATCTGATTGACTGGGAATATAGTGGTATGAACGACCCGATGGCTGACCTTGCTGCTCTTTTTATAGAATCTGACTTCAGCGAAGAGAGTAAAGACTTTCTGCTCGCCCGTTACTTCGAAGGAAATATTCCCACAATGGCACGCGAAAAAATACTCTGCTATCAAGTACTGTGGGACTGCCTCTGGTCACAGTGGACTGTCATTAAGGAAGCCAAGGGAGACGACTTTGGCTCGTATGGCATTGACCGTTTCGAACGCGCCCGCCGTAACTTGAAACTAATAAAATAAGTAGGTGTTGAAAATTAGTTATACATAAAATTGCGTTATTGTGCTGTAGTGTCTGATTCTATGTGAAGAAGCATAGCGAGCAATGTGACTATACATGCAAAACGTAATAATGGCTTACTCACCTATATTAAACGAAAACTCATACCGAAAAGAGGAGCTTTAGCCTATTGTTCCTGATTCAATCTCAATTATTTCTTCCACTAATATCTTCTACTTCATCTATCTAATTTCTACTCATGTCAACCATATCTTCCAAAAAGATTGATTGGGCTACAACGCTCATCCCATTCTTTATTGTATTAGGACTCATGGCAGTTTTCATGATTTATCCTGAAAGTTCTAAAGCATATGTAGACCAATTACGTAGCTTCTTTGGAGACACCATTGGACTTTATTACGTATTACTCGGCACTGGCAGCTTAGCCGTCACCCTCTTCTTAGCCTGTAATGCAAAATATGCTCACATACGTCTCGGCAAGACCGATCGTCCGGCCTATGGCAACTTTGCTTGGGGAACAATGATTTTCACTTCTACAATGGCGGCCGATATCATGTTCTACTCCCTCTGCGAATGGGCACTCTACGGTGCGGAACCTCACGTAAGCGAACTCGGTACTATGCAAATGTGGGCACCTACGTTTACTCTTTTCCACTGGGGACCGATAGCTTGGTCTTTTTATGTGGTTCTTGCCGTTTGCTTTGGCTTTATGATGCACGTACGCAAACGCCGTCGCCAGCGTTTCTCCGAAGCCTGCCGTCCGTTGTTAGGCAAACAAGTTGACGGAGGACTGGGTAAACTGATCGACATCATTGCCATATTTGCCATTGTCTGTGCCACAGCCACCACTTTTTCATTGGCCACTCCCTTGCTTACTGCTGCCTTAGGAAGCGTCTTAGGATTTCCCACAACAACAGCTATCACAATCGGTGTGCTACTTCTCATCTGTGTTACTTACACTACAGCCGTACTTTATGGTGTAGGGGGCATCTCGCGGTTAGCTACCTTTTGTTCCTATCTCTTTTTTGCCCTCCTTTTCTATTTCCTTTTCCTTGGCAATGAAACACGCTATATAATTGAGACAGGCGTCCAGTCGATGGGCAATCTTGTACAAAACTTTATCGGTCTATCCACCTACCTTGATCCTCTCCGCGAAAATGGATTTGCTCAAAACTGGACTATATACTACTGGGCCTATTGGCTCGTATGGTGCATCGCTTCACCCTTTTTTATTGCATTGATTTCAAAGGGACGAACCATTCGCAACACTGTGGTCGGAGCTTACGGCTGGGGCATTGCGGGAACCTACCTTTCCTTTATTATATTAGGAAACTATGGCTTAGCCCAACAACTCAAACATGGTCTTGATGTTACAGGTTACATCGCCCGTGGAGGGGCTATGCACGAAGCGATTCTGCAAATTTTCGATACCCTTCCCCTGCCCGCCTTGGCTCTCATCCTACTTGTCGTCACCATGATTGCTTTTTATAGCACCACGCTTGATGGCATCACCTATGTAGTCAGCTCGTACACTTACCACAACCTTTCAGCAGATGAGACTCCCTCACGCAAGATTCGCGCTTTTGTCAGCATCATGCTCATCCTCCTGCCTATAGCCCTGCTCTTTGCTGAAAACTCCCTCTATAGTCTGCAATCTGTTACCATCATTGCAGCCTTCCCTGTTGGTATTCTGCTCATCACCATCGTATGCAGCTTCTTCAAGGATGTCAAAGCTTGGCATAGAGAACAAGCATCTCCATCGGAATCAGAACATACAGTCCGATAAAGTAAAAGTTTCTACCTCCATGAGGTAGAACAAGCCATTCCATTGCTTATCCCCATAGCACGATAGGGATAAAAGTAAATACAAAATGATACCAGTGGCGGATTGATATTACAAACATTTTGCGGCGGTCATTTTCTTTCTGGAAAAGATGACCGCCGCAATTCATTCTAAGTAGATGTTGAGAATTAATTCATAATAACAAAGGATGAAAATTATACTGGTTCCTGAATTAGTCAATGTTGTTCTAAACGATTGATAGACCCGATGAACAGGAGATTGTTATAGATATCACTCCCTTCAAGGCTTTATTGGTAGAATCCCGTTCGGAAAATAGCTTTCACACAAGTGTTATGGAAGTTTCCCGTTCGGGAATCCGCTTTTACACGCTTGTGAAGGAGCTTTCCCGTTCAGGAATCCGCTTTTACACGCTTGTGAAGGAGCTTTCCCGTTCGGGAATCCGCTTTTGCACGCTTGTGAAGGAGCTTTCCCATTCGGGAATCCGCTTTTACACGCTTGTGAAGGAGCTTTCCCATTCGGGAATCCGCTTTTGCACGCTTGTGAAGGAGCTTTCCCGTTCGGGAATCCGCTTTTACACGCTTGTGAAAGAGCTTTCCCATTCAGGAAAGGATTCGGACTGGCTTGCATAGGAAGTAAAAGAGGGGGACTCTTTGCCAAGAGAGTTTATTCTGCCTTGGTTTAGCTTCCTTTTTTTGTTTTCCCCGAAAATAGTTTAGGACAACATTGCGAATTAGTATAATAACGAGGAGATATGATTAAGATGAAGGCGTAAATCCTATGCTATATTGCCCTTACAGGTAGGGATTACTTCGACGTTCCTCCCCAATAGTACTGGCATCTCCGTGTCCGGGCAACACCTTGACTTCATCGGGAAGAGTGAGGATGCGCGTTTGGAGGGCTTGAATCAACTGAGGTTCATTTCCACCCGGAAGATCACAGCGACCAATAGCTCCTTGGAACAGACTGTCACCACTCAACAAAACACCACTCTCGACATGATAAAAACATACACCACCAGGCGTATGGCCAGGAGTTGCAATGACCTGTAACTTTTGATTACCAAAAGCCAAGATGTCTCCATCTTTAAAATAACGACCAACAGGAGGAAGCTCTAGCGGAAGGTCGCGATGAATGAACATGCGCATTTGTTCAGCTGCTGCTTCGTACACAGATTGCTCATCAGCACAAAGCTCGATTTGCACACCGTAGTCCTTATGGATAAAGCCTGCGCCAAAAATATGGTCAAAATGACCGTGCGTATTATAGAGATGAGTCAAACGTAGACGATGCTCGGTGAGAAAATTACGAATGGCTTGCTGCTCCTCTGGATAAAATGCACCACAGTCTATGAGGACAGCCTCACCTGTTTCATCGTAGAGGAGGTACGTATTCTCCTCAATCATATTGACTACAAAACGAGTTATCTGAAGCATAATGAAATAGAAATTATAATTAGGAAGAAAAAAGGATTGAAGATGATGCAATAGCAATTCTCCTCATGAATGAACCATCAACCACGGCGACCTTACTTCTTGTTAGGTGGCTTAGCTCGAGACTCAAGGTCATAATCCGTCAGCCCATCTAATAAGGAGAATCTTGCAGTCCTGAAAAAAGAGTCTGCTAACCTTACAACTGAATATAGGTAACCTTCTTTGTTTCAAAGAACTCGTCCTCAAAATACTGGCTCAAGTTCCATACTTCAGAGCAATGGGCAAAGGGAGCCATCTCCTCTGTAACATCACCGCCTTTCAAGCAAATCAAGCCATTGGGCAAGGCATTCTGCTGCTCATGGTGCACATTCTTGCGGATGAGTTTCACCAAATCGGAAGCATTCATCACAGCACGACTTACAACAAAATCAAACTTTTCCTTTTCTTCAATCACATTGCGGTGGAGTATCTCTACATTCTTTAAGCCGATGGCCTCAGCAACCGCTTGTGCCACCTTGATTTTTTTGCCGATACTGTCGACCAACTTGAAACGGCATTCAGGGAAAAGAATCGCAAGGGGAATACCTGGAAATCCGCCACCGGTACCAATGTCCATCACCCGAGTTCCGGGACGGAAACTGATGACCTTCGCAATGCCCAGCGAATGGAGCACATGATGGGAATAAAGATTATCGATGTCCTTACGCGAGATGACATTTATTTTGGCATTCCATTCGCGGTAAAGCGCATCGAGCTGTTCAAACTGAGACCGCTGAAGGTCGGTCAAATCTGGGAAATACTGGAATATCTGATCTACTTTCATTGTCATTTTCAATTGGGTTGGCAAAGATACAGCTTCCATCAACAGTCTGCCAAACAAAGCGGTACTTACCTGCTTATACCTGTGCGCACGGGTAAATAAGCTACCAACTTTTGCTCCTTTGCGCATGATTTGCACTATCTTTGCACGCCAAGAAAACATAAGTTCCTCTCTAAATAAAGATTTATCGTGTCTGAAACTAAGTACATTTTCGTTACCGGAGGCGTAGCATCCTCCTTAGGTAAAGGCATTATTGCAGCATCCATCGGCAAACTTTTGCAAGCCCGTGGATTCAACATCACCATCCAGAAATTCGATCCGTACATTAACATCGACCCTGGAACGCTCAACCCCTATGAACACGGGGAATGCTATGTGACCGACGACGGACAAGAAACTGACTTGGACCTCGGACACTACGAACGTTTCACGGGCATTCAAACCACGCGCTTCAACAACTTTACGACTGGCCGTATCTATCAAAGCGTCATCGATAAGGAACGTCGTGGTGACTACTTGGGTAAGACGATTCAGGTTATCCCCCACATTACGGACGAAATCAAGCGCGACATGCTCTACTTGGGCAAGAAGCACAAGTACGACTTCGTCATCACTGAAATCGGTGGTACGGTAGGTGACATCGAAAGCCAACCCTTCCTCGAAGCCATCCGTCAGCTCAAATGGGAATTGGGTAAAAACGCTGTTTGCGTACACCTTACCTACGTGCCCTACCTCGCAGCTGCGGGTGAGTTGAAGACTAAGCCCACGCAACACTCTGTAAAGGAACTGCAAAGCATCGGTATCCAACCCGACATCCTCGTGCTCCGTGCTGAACACGAACTGGGTAGCGGTTTGCGTCGCAAGATTGCTAACTTCTGCAACGTATCACCCGATGCTGTCGTACAGAGCCTCGATATGCCGACCATCTACGAAGTTCCCCTCCGCATGCAGGAACAGGAACTCGACGCAACCATTCTCCGCAAACTCGGTATGCCCGTTGGAGAAACTCCGGAACTCGGTCCCTGGCGCTCTTTCTTAGATCGTCGTCACAAAGCTACGGAAGTCATCAACGTGGGTTTGGTAGGTAAGTATGACTTGCAAGATGCTTACAAGAGTATCCTTGAAGCACTCTCACAGGCAGGTACCTACAACGACCGCAAGGTGAAGTGCCACTTCATCAATAGTGAGAAGATCAACCAAGACACGGTGGCAGACATGCTCGCTGGCATGGATGGCTACGTGATTTGTCCGGGCTTTGGTCAGCGCGGTATTGAGGGTAAGATCATTGCCGCTCAGTATTGCCGCGAACACAACAAGCCTACCTTCGGTATCTGCCTCGGTATGCAGATGATGGTTATCGAATTCGGTCGCAACGTGTTAGGCTATGCTGATGCCAACTCTGTTGAAATGGAACCGAAGACGACTCACAACGTCATCGACCTCATGGAGGATCAGAAGAATATCACCAACATGGGCGGTACGATGCGTCTCGGCGGTTACGAATGTAACTTGGCTGCTGGTAGCCGCGTACGCGCCATTTATGGTCAGGAAGTCATTCGCGAACGCCACCGTCACCGCTACGAGTTCAACAACGATTTCCGCAACGAGTACGAACAGGCTGGTATGCTCTGTGTAGGTACAAACCCCGATACTGATTTGGTTGAAATTGTAGAAATTCCCAACCTCCATTGGTATATCGGTACGCAGTTCCATCCTGAATACTCCAGCACGGTACTCAAACCCCATGCGCTCTTCCTCGACTTCGTCAAGGCTTGTATCGAAGCAGGAGAAAACGAATAAGCATTCGCCGAAATGGAAGTTTGAATGGGAATGCGTATAAAAGTTCAGGCGATGCCACTTACAAAGTGGATGCAGCCAACAATGAACTCTATACAGGTTTCAACAGTCAACCTTTCATCTGATAGAAGAAAGCTTACACATTCTTCTATATCTCTATACTCCCTCTCCTTCTGTCTTTTACGATTCAGGAGGAGAGGGTATGTTTCGAAATAAATACTCATTATCCAATAACTACTAATTCGCCTTACGGCAAACGAGCAAACGATTTCCTTCGAACCAGTGGCTCGCAGTTTGCTTCCCTTTTTTAATAGAAGGGGTTGGCAACAGGCTCTCATTCTGCTTTTGAAGAACAGAGGGACTAACTCCTGCCTAAGGCCTTTACATCATGGACAAAAACACCATTATCGGACTGGTGTTGATGGCGGCAACGCTGATTGGTTTTAGTTGGTATAATACTAACCAACAGCGCGAGCTTCAACAAATCGAGTCTACCCAGTCTGCTGCCACGCAGCAAACTGACCAGGAACAACAGATTTCTGCCCGAGAAGCATTGGCACAAAAGGCGGCTGCCGACAGCGCAGACATTTTCTTTGCTGCCACCCAAGGTAAGAACACGCAAGTTGTGTTGCGCAACAACAAGGTGAACATCAAGATTGACACCAAGGGTGGTGCCATCAGCGAAGTACGCCTCAACGAGTACAAAAGCTACAAGGACTTCTCTGAAAACCGCGAGAACCCGCTGCTCCTTTACAACGCGAAGGATGCTGGCATGAACTTCACGCTCGACACGAAGGAAAATCCGTTGTCATTTAAGGATTACTACTTCACCCCCGTCCACGCTACCGACAGCACGGTGACGATGCGCCTTACCGGCAAAGGCGGTGAAACGATTGACCTGGAGTATAAATTGCTTGCAGACAACTATTTGGTCAACTTCGCCATCCGCACCCAAGGCATGCAGAAGTACATTCCTGCAGCTACCAAGAGCATTCAAATCAATTGGCACGATCGCGTAGCCCAGCATGAGAAGGGTTTCTACTTCGAAAACATGTACTCTACGCTGACCTATAAGCTTCATGACGATGATGCCGAGCACCTCTCTGAAGCTGAAACGGAACAGGAAAGCATCACGGGCAATGTTGATTGGATTGCTTTCAAGAACCAATACTTCAGTGCCGTGCTGATGGGTGCCGAGTCATTGACCAATGTAGACCTCAAGAGCGAACAACTCGCTGAGAACTGCGGTTACCTCAAGAAATACACCGCACAGGCTACAGCCAACTTCGACCCTACGGGTGCCAAGGCCAGCCAGTTCCAGTTCTACTTCGGTCCCAACAACTACCGTCTGCTTCAGTCGATGGATGACTACAAAGTTTCCAGCTTCGACAACGACCTGCAAGAGTTAGTTTACCTCGGTTGGCCGATTGTGAAGTGGATCAACCGTTACTTCACACTCTACGTATTCGACTTCTTCACTCGCATGGGATTGCCTATGGGCATCGTCCTCTTGCTCATCACCCTCTTGCTCCGCGTCATCGTGTACGCGCCGACCAAGAAGAGCTACTTGAGCAGTGCGAAGATGCGCGTTCTCAAACCGAAAGTTGACGAAATCGCTGCCAAGTATCCAAAGCAGGAAGATGCCATGAAGCGTCAGCAGGAAATGATGTCGCTTTATTCGCAATATGGTGTAAGCCCGATGGGTGGCTGTCTGCCGATGTTGATTCAAATGCCGATCTGGATTGCCATGTTCAACTTTGTGCCGAATGCTATCGAACTTCGCCAGCAAAGTTTCCTTTGGGCTGAAGACCTCTCTACTTACGACAGCCTGCTCAGTTGGGACTACGAAATCTGGGGCTTGGGCAACCACATCAGCCTCTTCTGCCTCCTCTTCTGTGCCACCAACTTGCTCTACAGCTACATGACCATGCGTCAGCAACGTGAAACGATGTCGGGCGAACAAGCACAACAAATGAAGATGATGCAATGGATGATGATGCTCATGCCGCTCTTCTTCTTCTTCATGTTCAACAAGTACTCTGCTGGTCTGAACTACTACTACTTCATTTCGCTCCTCTTCAGCGCATTGACCATGTGGTTCCTGCGCCGCACGACGGACGACAAGAAGCTCCTTGCCAAACTGGAAGCTAACTACGAAGCCAACAAGAACAACCCCAACAAGAAAGCCAGTGGGTTGGCTGCACGCCTCGAAGCTCTCCAAAAGCAACAGGAGGAACTTATGAAAATGCGTGAAGCGACACGCAACAACAGAAAATAAACAATCACACTGATTGCCACAAACCTATCACCTGTTGGCTGGCAAAAGCCAGTCCAACAGGTTTTTATGTATATACCACTATGATTACATTAAAAACCATGCTTACCGCCTCCGCCCTGCTCCTTGCAGCAGAAGCTGGTGCACAGACGCCGACACAAACACAGGCAACACCTATCGACAAGCAACAGCCGACCCTCACGTCTGACCGCATGACCCCCGAAGCCCTTTGGGCTATGGGACGTATCAGTAGTGTCAACCTTGCCCCCAACGGCAAGGAAGCCGTTTACGCCGTCAGCTATTATAGCGTCAAGGAGAACAAGAGCCGCTCAGTGCTCTATACCCTCAACCTCCAAAATAAGCAGTCGGTCAAACTGACTACTGGAACAAGCGAACACAGTGCGGTATTTACCCCCGACGGCAAACACATAGCCTACCTCTCTGCAGCCTCGGGAAGTAGCCAACTCTGGCTCATGAATCCCGATGGAACCAACCGCCGACAAATCAGCCATACTGACAGCGACATTGCCGGCTTCCTCTTTTCACCCGATGGAAAACAAGTCATCCTCGTGATGGAAGTGCCCCAAAACCACTCCATCGAAGCCAAGGAAAAGGACCTTCCCCTTGCTACAGGCATGGTCATCAACGACTTGATGTACAAACATTGGGATACCTACGTAACCACAGCTCCTCATCCTTTCGTAGCCTCTTTTGACGGCGAGAAGGTGGGCGAAACAAAAGATATCCTCGAGGGGGAACCCTATGAAAGTCCGATGATGCCCTTTGGCGGCACGGAACAACTGGCTTGGAGTCCCGACTCGAAGACCATCGCCTATACCTGCCGCAAAAAGGTGGGCAAGGCATACGCTATCAGCACCGACAGCGACATTTACCTTTATGAAGTAGCCACTCAAAAGACGGTACGCAACCTTTGCAAACCCGAAGGTTATAAGGCTCCCGAAGTCGACGTGACACGTTCGCTGCAAAACCAGCCTGTTAACCGTACCAACGGCACGGACTGCAACATGGGCTACGACCAAAATCCGCAATTCTCGCCCGATGGCCAATACATTGCCTGGAGCAGTATGGAACGCGATGGTTACGAAAGCGACCGTACCCGTCTCTGCGTAATGGAACTGAAGAGTGGCAAGAAGACTTACGTCACAGAGAAGTTTGAAAGCGGTGTCAACGAATTCTGCTGGGCTCCCGACAGCCGCACCCTTTACTTCACGGGTGTATGGCACGGCAAGACGCAAGTCTACCGCACCAACCTCAAGGGCGAACACGTGGCACTCACCAACGATGTAGCTGATTATTCACTCATCGGACTTGCACCTGACGGTAAGTCACTCCTTGCTAAACGTCACAGCATGAGTGCGCCCGACGACATATTCCGTCTCACGTTAAACAAAAACAAACTGGCCGAAGTTGAACAGTTGACGGAGGAGAATAAATACTTCACCGATCACCTCGCTTTCGGCAAAGTAGAAGAACGCTGGGTCAATACGGTCGATGGAAAGAAGGAACTCTGCTGGGTCATCTATCCGCCTCACTTCGACCCGAAGAAGAAGTACCCCACCCTGCTTTTCTGTCAAGGTGGACCGCAATCACCCGTCAGCCAGTTCTGGAGCTACCGTTGGAATTTCCAAATGATGGCTGCCAATGACTACATTGTCATTGCGCCCAACCGCCGTGGTCTTCCCGGTTTCGGTATGGAATGGCTCGAAGCCATTTCAGGCGACTATTCCGGACTCTGCATGCAGGACTACCTCAGTGCCATTGACGACATTGCTAAGGAGCCTTACGTAGACCGCGACCGTCTCGGTGCAGTAGGTGCAAGCTTTGGCGGTTTCAGTGTATACTGGTTGGCAGGCAATCACAACCGCCGCTTCAAGTGCTTCATTGCCCACGACGGTATATACAACACACAGCAGCAATATGTAGAAACCGAAGAACTCTGGTTCCCCAACTGGGATCTCGGCTCTGCTCCCTGGCTCAAATCTGCTACGGGTGAAATGCAAAAGGCTTATGCCACTTCGCCTCACCTCTATGTAGACCGTTGGGACACGCCCATTCTTTGCATTCACGGTCAAAAAGACTTCCGCATCGAATACACGCAGGCTGAATCAGCCTTCACCGCTGCCCGTCTGCGCGGCATTGACGCTCAACTCTTGCTCTTCCCCGACGAAAACCACTGGGTACTCAAACCCCAAAACGGTGTCCTCTGGCAACGCACCTTCTTCCGTTGGCTGGATAAGTACTTGAAGCGGTAATTGGGGGGATTTCTATATCTCGATATATCGACATTCCGCCCTCTGCCATCCCCATGATTCCATTAACAACTCAATATTAATTAAACCATGTCAGATCAAATCAAGACAACGCTGCGTGATTCCGCAGCCATGCGTTGGACGGTATTGCTGTTCCTCGCTTTTGCCATGTTCTGCTCGTACATCTTCATGGACATCCTGTCTCCCATCAAAGACTTGATGCAATCCACTCGCGGTTGGGACTCCACCGCATTTGGTACGATGCAAGGCTCAGAAACGTTCCTCAACGTCTTCGTGTTCTTCCTCATCTTTGCCGGTATCATTCTCGACAAGATGGGCGTTCGCTTCACTGCAGTCCTTTCAGGTGCCGTGATGCTCGTAGGTGCAACCATCAACTGGTACGCCGTGACCGAAAGTTTCATGGGCAGCGACCTCGAAACCTGGTTCACCAACAACCTCAACTACATCCCGGGCTTTGACGAGTTGGGCATTTCTCCCTTCTACCTCGGCATGCCCGCCTCAGCCAAACTCTCAGCCGTTGGTTTCATGATCTTCGGTTGCGGTGTCGAAATGGCCGGTATCACCGTTTCACGCGGTATCGTGAAGTGGTTCAAGGGTCGCGAAATGGCACTCGCCATGGGTTCTGAAATGGCACTCGCCCGTCTCGGTGTGGCCACCTGTATGATTTTCTCGCCCGTATTTGCCCGTCTCGGTGGCGTGATTGACGTCTCTCGTTCCGTAGCCTTCGGTGTCGTATTGTTGATGATTGCCCTCATCATGTTCATCGTATACTTCTTCATGGATAAGAAACTCGATGCACAAACGGGTGAAGCAGAAGAAAAGGACGAACCCTTCAAGATCAGCGACCTCGGTAAGATTCTTTCCAGCGGTGGTTTCTGGCTCGTTGCCCTCCTCTGCGTACTTTACTACTCAGCCATATTCCCCTTCCAGAAGTATGCCGTCAACATGCTCCAGTGCAACTTGACCTTCACGGAAGTCGACCCCAACTCTTTCTGGGCTACCAACACGGTGACCATCATCCAGTATGTCATCATGCTCGTCGTAGCAGCAGCTGCATTTGCCAGCAACTTCTCTAAGAAAGCAGCTATGAAGTACGGTTTGCTCGTCGTTGCCGTTGTAGCCCTCGTTGTATTCTGCTACATGGGTTACAAGCGTCAGAGTGCAGAAACCGTCTTCGCAGTATTCCCCCTCCTCGCTGTAGGTATCACCCCCATCCTGGGTAACTACGTAGACCACAAGGGTAAGGCAGCCACGATGCTCATCATGGGTTCAGTGTTGCTCATTGCCTGCCACTTGACCTTCGCCTTCATTTTGCCCGAATTCCGTGGCAATGCCGTAGGTGGTTTCCTCGTTGCTTACCTGACCATCCTCGTATTGGGTGCCAGCTTCTCGCTCGTTCCCGCTTCACTTTGGCCCAGCGTTCCCAAACTCGTTGACTCCAACATCATCGGTAGTGCCTATGCCCTTATCTTCTGGATTCAGAACATCGGTCTCTGGCTCTTCCCCATGCTCATTGGTAAAGTGCTCGACCAGACCAACCCCGAACTGGTAGCCCAGCTCCAAAGTGGCGCTATCACTCCCGACCAGGCTGCTACGGCCTACGATTACACAGCTCCCCTCGTCATGCTCGCCTGCCTTGGCGTTGCCGCCCTTATCCTTGGCTTCGTCTTGAAGGTAGTAGATAAGAAGAAGGGTTACGGCTTGGAATTGCCGAACATTCAGCAATAAGCCTTCACTTCCTTCCTAAGGAAACTTGGAGACCATTCCTCAGATTTCTTCTCTGAGAAATGGTCTCCATTCTTTTTAGCTTACCCTTAGAAAGTTCCGTATTCACAGAAAACGAAGGCCCTCCTCTAACTGGGAACCAAGCTCCATCTATTCGTTCATTCAAAACCTTCTCGGCTCATCCAAAATTCTCTTCTACTGAAAGGGACAAGACATAGTTCCCCTCTCATTTCACTTGTTGCTAAATACATTACCTACTAACAAAGCATAAAAAACAGAGCTTTAGGACAAGCTAAGTTCTATATATAACATCTGGATGAACAGAAAGACTAATTTTGTAGGCACTTAAGAAAAGCACTGCTTCGTAGCAGACACTTTTTTCACTATGAAACACTTGTAAGGCAAGCGTGCTTTATAAGCAACCAAAAAGCATACTGTTATCCCGCTACAGTTTCTACTCTGTAGCGACTATTCTTTTTATCAACTTTCTTAATACCATTAACTCCCAACCATGAAGCAATTTAAAAAACTGCTGACTGTGTCGTGCTGTCTTGTTACCATGACCGCACAAGGGCAGTTCACAAGCGTGAACGAACTGCCTCAGGGACAGGATTCCCGCATGTCGTATATGTTGACGACACCGCGCGGAAGTCTGTTCAGTGATCCAACCATCGAAGCTTCCTGTCTGACCTCAAACTGTCAAACAGGACGCAACGAGAAGATCAAGTTGTCCGCCACTGATGCTCGGGGACAATTCTTACTCTTTAAGGCCAAGAACGAACCCAATGGCTATTACATTTACAGCGTCAAAGCCCAATCTTTTTTAGGAAAGCCCGGCGGAGATAGTGGGGTTAAATGCCCCTATGTCGACAAACCGCAGGTATTGTACGTTTGGAAAAACGGACAAAGCGGCTCCCAAAACAATGGCTATGGGGTCAATTACGAACAAAGTGAATACCCCTTTTCCATTGGTGCTGTAGATGGAACGCAAGGAGCTCCTTACACGACCATCAACGTATGCTGTTGGGATCAAAATAATCCAGACTACCGGTTCTGCGAAACAAGCGGTTACGATGCAGGCAACGAGTATGCCATAAGTGAAGCCCAAAAGGTGAATGAAACGCTGTTCCAACTAGCTTACCAAAAGGTGGTCGAAGCGGAGAAGCAACCGGAAACGGGAACAACTGACCCGCTCGACCCGAACAATGTACTTTCAACTGAAGAACGCAAAACACAAACGCAAGCGGCCCTCGATATTATCAACCGCTTTACTGAAGGCACGATGAAAGTCAAACTCGACTTGTCTCTCTGCCGCACACAGTCGGGATGTGACCGCTATACCTACAGCGCCACAACCGACAAACTGACCATCAAGGCTTCAAGCGCCGTAGCAGCCTGCCGTGGTTTTTATGACTATGTCAAAAGCAAGGGGGCTGGTTTTGCTTCCTGGAGTGGCACCCGCTTCCAAAAGCCTGCTGACATGAGTTGCTCCGAAGTGAGCCTCACCACGCAGTTCCGCGACCACCAGTACTTCAATGTCGTTACCTATGGTTACACCGTTCCTTTCTGGGACGAAGCACGCTGGGATAAAGAACTCGACTGGATGGCCCTTCACGGCATCGACATGCCGCTTATGCTCGTCGGTGCCGAGCAAATCTATCGCGAAGTGTTCTACGACATGGGACTGAATAAAGAGGAAGTCGATGCCTGGGAAGTTGGCCCTGCTCACTTACCGTGGTTCCGCATGGGTAATGTTGCCGGCAATTCCTTTGACGGCCCATTAGGAGAGGAGTGGAACGAAAAGCAGCGCAAACTGGCTCACCACTTGCTCGACCGCATGCGTGCCCTCGGCATGAAACCTATCTGTCCGGCCTTTGGCGGTTTTGTACCTCAAGCATTTACCAAGCATCATAGTAGAAAGACAGAACTCACGGGTTGGAACTGGGTGCCAACTTCTCACCGCAACTACCGCCTCGACCCGGGTTCAGCCGCCTTTGTAGAAGTCGGCAAGCGCTTTATTCAGAAATGGGAGAAGGAATACGGTGTCGGCAAGTACTACCTTTCTGACTCGTTCAACGAAATGATTATTCCCTCCTCCACGGCTACGCTGACTCAATACGGTGACTCTATTTTCAAGAGCATCCGCGAAGGCTCAGCCAATCCCGATGCCGTTTGGGTCACGCAAGGCTGGACCTTCGTCTACCAAAGTGGACAATGGGGCAGCAGCAAGTTTAATGCCCTGACGCAAAATATTCCCGACCATCGCTTCATGGTGCTCTACATGAGTCCGGAGTACGGCCCCAATAAATGCTGGGAACGCTATGATGGTTTCAACGGCAAGGAATGGTGTTACACGATGCTTCCCAACATGGGTGGCAAGACCTTCTGGACGGGTAACTTCTCGGCTTATGCCAACCAGTACCTGACGAATCTTTACCGTTCGACTTCGAAAGGCCGCGTGACCGGTTACGGTCTGACACCTGAAGGTGTTGAGAACAACGAGATGCTCTACGAGCTCGTCTGTGATGCTGGTTGGACACCCGCCAATGGCACCATCGACCTCGATGCCTGGATGGAACGCTACGCTCAGAGCCGCTACGGCAAGCATCCTCAAACGGTTCGTGACTTCTTAAAAGTACTCCGCCAAACGGTTTACAACAAGTACATCGACCACCCGCGCTTCGGCTGGCAGATGGGCGGCAACATTACGGGAACGGGTAGTGCCTCGCTGGCTGACGCTTACTACAAAGGTGTCGAAACGCTCTTCGCACAGACTGAAGAGCTCAAGCAACAGCAATCTCCGTTGCTCGAAAACGAACTCATTGAGGCCGCTGTGCTCTATGCCTGCGGACGCATTGAGAACCTCAACACCCGCATCCTTGGACTGAAGAAGAACCCGAAGGAAGCCCAACGTCTGATTGCCGAACTCGACACACTGATGCTCGATATGGACGCTGCCTTAGCCCGTCACCCGCTCTACAACTTGAAGCACTGGGAAGATCAGGCACAAGGCATGGCCGACACGCCCGAAACGAAATTGCGCAACGCGCGCAATGCCCGCCGCATCGTGACTGTTTGGTATGGTGACCACCAGACCAACGAACCCGTACAGGATTATGCCGCACGCATCTGGAGCGGATTGATTCGCGACTTCTATCGTCCTCGCCTCATCCAGACGCTCAAGCACAAGGTTGGGTTCCTCCCTTCCTTCAACTCGATTGAATTTGAAAACAAGTTTGTGGCCGCTGCGCCTACCCTCTCCCAACCGAAGGAGATTGAAGGTAACCTCATCGACTTCCTGGCTCAGCTCGTGGACCGCGCTAAGAACTGTGCCCACGTACAGGTAGAAGCACTCCAAGCTATCGAAACGAGCAATGACAGCATCAACCACTGGTATGTGGTACGCTCGGGTTACGAAGCACAATTAGACAAGGTGCTGACCGCCTCAGGCGACTACCAAAAGCTCGAAGCATTGACCGACGTGCGTGACGGTTACCAAGCTTGGCGATTCATCCGTACGGGTGAGAATGCCTACCGACTGGAAAACCGTTGGGGCGAAAATCTGAACGTAACGGACAGCGAACTGCGCACGCTGTATGCGCATGCTTCGTCTGACCTTCATGTGGAATGGACCTCTGACGGCACTCACCGTTTTGCCATTCTGCCCCAGGCAGCTCCCAAGGATAAACCTGCGCTCCACTGCAACGGAAACCTCATGCTTTACGGCTACAAAGGCAACGACGGCTACTATGCCGGTTCGCTCTGGACAATTGAACCCATGCCTACGGCACTCGTACCCGAAGCCAAGTCGGAAGATTACACCCGCTACATCCGTCGACTCACCGGCTTCACCCAGCAGGAACTATTTGGCAAACCCGGTCAACCCGTTTCAGCCGATGCACTCAACTTGGCTGTCAATCGCCTGTACGACGAAGCGCAAAACATTGATCATAAGACGTATGACACCTTCCTCGCACAGTGGGCTGAACTTTGGAAGAAGACCTTCGTGCTGCCTCAAGGCGAAGAAGCCAACCGTCTGCTTCAGCTGATTGTTTCGGCTCACCAGTTGGTACAACCGGCTGATGCCGCTATTTCTACAGATGCTGCTTCCCTGAGAAAGGCCATCCTGCGTGCAGAAAAGGCTGTAGCCGGTGCGTTGACGGAACAAACGACTCTCGAGGCTGAATACAACTACTTGAATCAAGCCATCCTGCAATATTACCAAGCCAAGGGCGGCACGGTGATTCAGCCCGGATTACCCCAGGGCATTCAGCAAACCCAAGCGCAAGCCATGTCACAAGTCATTTATGATTTGCAAGGCAGAGCGATTGATGCTGCTGAACTCGACAGACAAAGCACGCCGCAGGTTTATATCTGTAACGGTAAGAAAATGATTAAGTAAGCGCCGCAAGCTGATTCGTGCAACCGCGCTTTGAAACTCCAGACCGGAAGTATGCCCCTCCGCATACTTCCGGTCTTTTTAATGAGATGCAGTCTGGCTTTGTCCTTTCATTTGCTCCGATACGCTTCATGCAACACGGTATGCCGAACGCATGATGCCTTCTGTCTTCCTTTGGTTTACGTCTTATTTTGAAGAGTCGAAATAGAAAACTCATCTTTTATACTTCGTTTTGTGTTAGAAAATTGCTTCCTTAAAGAAGTAAACGAAACAGCATGCCGCTACCCTTCCTTTTTGCACTACCTTTGCGGTGGCTAAGGTAGGTCATAGACCGCTCAAGCGTGGACACGTGGCAGGCGGAAAGCTTGCTCTGACACATTCAGTTGCCCTACCTTATCATCTCCCTAACAACATTATACTTTACATGCAACACTCTCATAAGCTGGCGACATTGCTCGCCCTGACGCTGACGGCAGCTCCCGCAATGGCGGACTCAAAAGGCACAGCTAACGAAGGAAACGAATCGGAAACCCAAGGCTTAACCCTCGCTGTCAACACGGAAAAGAACCAGTCGAAATTTTTGAAGGAGATGAACCCTACGCTGAAATTCGGCGGGTACATCATCGGTAAATACTCCATCAGTGACCGCAAGGGACAACCCACGAACGGAGGCTTCGATCTGCGCTTCGTTCGCCTCTATGCTGACGGCCGCATCTACAACGATTTCTACTATAAGTTTCAACTGGAGGTCAACGGTGCACCGGGTGAGGACAAAGGTCCGCGCGTGGTTGATGCCTTCATCGAATGGCAGAAGTTTGACTTCCTGCGGGTGAAGCTCGGACAATTTAAGCGTCCCTTTGGCTTTGAGAATCCATACAGCCCGCTCAAGGTAGGCTACGGTTGCTACTCACAGGCCACAATGAAGCTCGCCTCCATCGGCGACCGCAACGGCGAACACAAGAGTTCGGGACGCGACCTCGGTGTACAACTTCAAGGCGATTTGCTGCCTGCTGCCGATGGTCACAAGTGGATTCACTACCAGTTAGGCTTCTTCAACGGCCAGGGCATCAACCACGCTGACAAGGACCACCACAAGGACCTCATCGGCGGTCTGTGGATTTCACCCATCAAGGACCTTGCTATCGGCGGTTTCGGTTGGAACGGTAAATACACTAACGAGAAATACAACGCGGCTCCCGAAGCCAACCAGCTGAAGAGCGTGAAGCGCGTACGCTGGGGTGTGGGCATGAAGTACGAAAGCGATTGGACTGTACGCGGCGAGTACATGAGTTCGGTTGGCGGCAAGGTGACGAATGCCGCTGCACCCGACCGCTCGGATGCCTGGTATGCCACGGTGGGTGTACCCGTTACGAAGGACTTGAAGTTCTATGCCCGTTACGACTGCTACCGCGACTCGAAGCAATGGAACTCGCTCCGCACGGACTACGGCATTTCGGGTAACTATGCCCTTGGCAAGCACTTGCTCTTCCAACTGAACTATACGTTTACCGACGACCGCTCGGCACGTAACGCTGCGGTTCGCACGGACTCACGCTACAATACGTTTGACGTACAGATTGCGGCGAAGTTCTAATAAACAGGTAAGAATTCATAGTTGAAGAGATTAAGAGTTGAAGAGTTTAGAAGATAGATTAGAGCGTTAAACTCATAACTCCTCATCTCATAAACTCATTATCCCATAAACTCCTCATCTCATAGACTCTTCAACTCATAAACTCTTCAACTTCTCTTCTCTATGAAATATCCGTCATCTCTCCTTCCGAGTGGACTGTGTGCCTCGTTGCTCCTCGCTGCCAGTACACTGACTGCACGGGCCGAACAGGTGGCTCCGACTCTATCTGACAGCACAGTCCTTTCCGACCAAGCTTCCCTGAAAACCGTTTCCAACGACAGCACGCTGCTGACGCAAGAACTTGACGGCAAGAAGAAAAAGATATGGGAACGGGGCATCGTCAAAAAACTCGTAGACTACTTCCGCGACTCGAATAAACAAAAGCCTGAAAAGAAAATAGACTTCGGCGTGTTACCCGGTCCGCACTATTCTGCGACGACGGGACTCGGTCTCGGCATCCTCGGTACGGCGACCTATTCAACCGACCGCACGGACCGCTCACTTCCCCGTTCGAATGCCTCGATTTATACAGATATGACCACGGGCGGCTTCTTCCTCATCGGACTCAAAGGAAATCACATCTTCCCTCAAGAACGCTACCGCTTTGACTACAAACTGAACCTGTCGACGTTCAGCGCAAAGTTTTGGGGCATCGGTTACGACAATGCGGACAATGACGACAACGAAACGGACTACCGGCGCAACCGCATCATCGCGACGGGACGCTTCATGTTTAAGGTTGCCCACAACACATACCTCGGCCCGATGGTCAACTACCGCTTCTTTCAGGCCAAGGACATTGACCCGAAGTTCCTTCACCTCTGGCAAGGACAAAAGAAAAAGCTCCACGCGGTGTCGGCGGGCCTCTCCTTTACCTACGACTCGCGCGACTTCATGCTCAATGCCAAACGGGGTACGTTCTTCCAGATAGACCAAACGTTTAACCCGCGCTTTCTCGGCAACGGGAACTATGGTTTTTCTTCGACCGAAGTCACCTTTGCCAAGTACGGCCGATTGTGGAAGGGCGCTGTCCTGGCCGGCGAACTCCACGCCTTGTTTAACTACGGCAACACCCCCTGGCCTCTGCTGGCAGAAGTAGGCTCGAACGACCGCATGCGTGGTTACTACGAAGGTCGTTACCGCGACCAAAACCTCATCGAGGGACAGCTCGAACTGCGTCAGCACATCAAGGGGCGCAACGGCATTGCCCTCTGGGTCGGTTTGGCCAATGCCTTTCCCCGTTTTGACCGCATGGCGTGGCGCAAGACCTTGCCCAACTGCGGCATCGGTTACCGATGGGAATTCAAGAAAGGCATCAACGTCCGCATTGACTACGGCTTGACACGCGACGGCGGCGGCTTTATCTTCAACATCAACGAAGCTTTCTAACCTGGCAAAGCGGCAAGCCCTTTAACAGCCCTTCTCTCAGTTGACTCAAAATACCGAGACTTCTCAAAGGCAACTGGTTGGCTTCGCCCCTCTGCTAACAAGTAACAAAACAACTCATACACTACAATATGAACTTCAAGACGATTCTTCTGAGTGCTGCCCTGCTGACAGCCTCAACGGGCACGCTGCGTGCCCTCCCCTACGCTCCCGAATTCCTTCAGGAGGAAGCGACTGAAGGCAACATTGCCTACCTCGCCAAGGGGAACTTCGAGCACTGGACTTCACAGACCATCAAGGAAAGCCGCATCATTGGCGGTAAGACGGTCAACCTGATGAACATTGGCTACCCCTGGGCTTCTTCCAACGTCTGGGCGAAAGTGTCGGGCGTAACCAAAACGAACGTAAGTGTCTACAAGGATTCACATCCCGGTCATGGCAGTTGCGTAAAGCTCTATACTCACATCGTGGAAGCCAAAGTGTTGGGCATCATCAACATCAAAGTGCTTGCCGCCGGCTCCATCTACCTGGGCAATACCATCCAGCCTATCCGCGACACCAAGAATCCGATGTCAAAGCTCAATGCTGGCGTGAAGTTCAACAAGCGTCCACAAGCCATTATCTTTGACTACAAGACGCACATCGTACCGGGTAACCGCATCCGCCAGAACGGCATTACGCGCGGTTCGAAGGTGGCAGGTCAAGACATGGCCGACTGCGTTCTTTACCTCCAAAAACGTTGGGAAGACGCGAACGGCAATATCTTTGCCAAACGTGTCGGTACGATGGTCAAACGCTTCTCCCACTCTACGGACTGGCAAAACAACGCACGCTTTACCATCCACTACGGTGACATCCGCCACCAATCTTTCTACAACGAAGCCTGGGGACTTACCACGGGCGAAAATACAAAGTATGCCCGCAATTCGAAGGGAGCTATGGTACCCGTCAAGGAAGTGGGTTGGGCTGCTGCCAACGAAACGCCGACGCACATCGTGCTGCAGTTTGACTCCAGCCACGGCGGCGCTTACATCGGTACGGTAGGCAATACGCTTTGGGTGGACAACGTTCGCCTGGCGTATTGATAGCACGCAGCGGAGGCATCCGCTCCCATTCTATAGGGACGCTCTCTCTTGCTAGAAAACAACAGAGGCTGTATCACAACCAAACAAGTTGCGGTACAGCCTCTGTCATTGTTTATGGTGCACGAAGCTTGCTATTCCCCTTTTTTACCGAGTCCGCGCTCCCACAGGTAGCGGTAATTGTACATGTGCATCAGGGGATAAAGCAGGGCGCGAACCCAGGCCACGGGGTCTTTCTCGTAGGTGTAAAACAACTCGTGGCGGTATTTGAGGTAAAGACGCGTCAGCTCCAGGTAAGAACACAGGCCCGAACGACACTCACATGCCATCATGCGTACACCGTCACGCCACACTTCTGTATCGGCCGCCACGGCACGCAGGAAGTCCAAACGCGGTTGGAAATGCCAACGCATGCAACGCTTCACTGCTGCATAGTGTGTCAATGACCAACGCAACATATAGAGTGCATTGCCTGCCGAACGTTTGCGACGGCTGTCGGCCTGCAACAGGGTGTCGGCCTCTTGATGACGCCGCCAGTGTGCAAGCACGCGATCTACAAGCACAATACCGTCGTAGGCTGCTGCTGTCAGTCCGAGTATGACATCATAGTACGTGCGATTGTAGATTTCTCCTTCCTTCGGTACTTTTGTGAGCAGACTGCGACGAAAGACCATCGTATGACCCGGCACAGAAGAATAAAGCAGACGGGGTAACCGATGGTTAGGCGGACGACGGTCGTAATCGAGCGAAATGGAAGGATCTTCGGTAAAGGGAACACTGCGACAAATGGACATCAGCTTCGAGCCAAGTGCAGCCACTTGACTGCTCACCTTGTCGGGTTCCCACAAATCGTCCTGATCGCTGATAGCAATCAAGTCACCCTTAGCCTTCGCTATGGCACTGAAGAAATTACCGTTTACGCCATGCGCCGCCTCGTTCTTCATCCACCGAATCAGGGGGAAACGCTCGGCATACGCCGCCACAATGGAGGCTGTGTCGTCGGTCGAACCGTCATCCTGCACCAGTACCTCGAGAAGCGGATAGTCCTGAGCAAGAATCGTATCGAGCTGTTCACGCAGGAATTTCGCTCCGTTGTAGGTGCAAAGCACTACTGACACACTTAAAGAGGGAGTTTGCATAAATAGAAAAGCTATTGAACAAGGTGCAGTTGCAAAGGTAACAACTTTATCCTTCCTCGCTCGACAGCAGGTGCCTCGTTCGTACCACAGAATTGTCCTTCTACATAGAGAATGACAAATTGCAGGCCACAGATTTGTCCTTCTACATGGAGAATGACATATTGCAGACCACAGATTTGTCCTTCTACATAGAGAATGACATATTACAGGCCACAGAATTGTCCTTCTACATGGAGAATGACAAAACGCAGACTAAAAGAAGGGAACTTCCGATGAGAATGTAGTAACTTCGCTCGCAATAAAGCCTTCTGCACACGGTCGGTTTGCTTTGGCTAACTGAAAAAGCTCAAGGCATGCAATCACTTAAAATCTTTGCTTATGTACAGTCCTTACAACAAACACGCAACGCTCAATCAGCGCCACAAGCCAGCCTTTGAGGCTCAGTTTAAGGTAGAAGATTTCATCGTCTTCCCTTATACGCATCGCATCGAATACGATAAAGACGGTAAGGAAATCTATGTGCCCGTAGAACAGAAAACGACGATTACGGGCATTCACCTCGTTGACGAACTCTTCCTCCGTTTGGGACGGGGCGAAACAACGGTGCTTGACTACCTTAGCGAGAAACACATCTGTGCCAACGACTTTTTTAGCATGATGTTCCTGCTGACTGGTATCTATTACAAGGATTTCAAATTCCAGTATCTGGTCAGCAAAGCGCGTTCGATGTTACTTTACTCACAACTCGACATTGGCGAAATAGGTCGCTACTGCGGCTACACTAATGCTTCGTCCTTCAGTAAAGCCTTTGCCCGCGAAACGCATCAGACGCTGAAAGAAGTGCGCCTGCAATTGCAACGCGCACATCCACAGGAAGCGGGACGCTATGTTATCAGACGATAAGCTGCCCACAAACTGTAATCATGGCTCTGCTATGACAAGAAAGCTCTGCTTCGACAAGAAAGTGTTGCTATGACAAGGCCGTAAGCCAGGAGCTTCAGCACGCTGGAAACACGCTGTAAAAGACGCTCACACAAACTCAAAAAGGGTGCACCTCGAAATATATGAGGTGCACCCTTTTTTGAGTTATTTCTATCCCATAAGGGAAAGATGAAGCATACGGAATTTACTCTTCCATATTGCGAACAATACCATTCTTAGCTCCCTTGATAAACTCGAGAATCTTCTCGATTTCTTCGCTCATGGGAATCTGTTCGGGAATCTTGATTACTGCATCCTGCAAGCTGAAATTACCCGTATAGATAATGCGGTAAGTATTGGCAATGTGGCGGAGAATACGATCGGTAACCTTTACCTGCTTCAACACCACCGTATTGACACCGTGGTAGGAAGCGGGATTGCCACCGAGAATGACGTAGGGAGGTACGTCCTTCTGCACACGGCAACCACTCTGGATGAGAGAGAAGCGACCTACACGCACGTGCTGCTGAACGACAACGCCGTTACTCTGGATAGAGCAATCGTGGATTTCGCACTCACCGGCAATGCAGGTACCGATACCGATGACGCACTGATTGAAGATGTGTACGTCGTGGCAGATGTGGGCACGATCCATCAAGAAGTTGCCATCACCTATCTGCGTGGCTTTGCCTTCGTACGTACTACCGGCAATGACTACGTTCTCACGAATACGGTTGTTGTTACCGATGATAACACGCGTCTTCTGTCCTTCCTTAAAATGGAAATCCTGGGGAGTTGAACCGATAACGGCATTCTGATAAACAATGTTGCCGCTACCCATGGTCGTGCCCTCAAGAATGCTGGCATGAGGTTTGATCACACAGTTGTCGCCAATCACTACGCCCTTTTCGATGTAAGCGAAAGGACCAACTTCTACGTTCTGCCCGAGCTTGGCTTCAGGATCAACGTAAGCTAAGGGACTAATCATAAATTGAGAAATGGTTTAAGATATTGGGGATGGAAACAACGAAAGAGGCTGCGAAACCAACCGACGGTTCGCGCCTCTCTTCGTGGGTCACCCCCTTGGGGTTAGTTATTTATTTGCCTGCTCGTTTGCCTGTTCACGGCCGCCACCCAATGCCTGGTAGAGGGAGATGGCTGCCTGAACCTTGTCAAACTTGTCAGAAATCAGGTTGAGCTGAGCCTGAATGAGGCTCTGCTGTGCTGTCAATGTTTCGAGGTAGCTCGTACCTGTGCTATACTGGAAGAGCTGCTTCGTGTTTTCAAGCGTATGGGTCAGCGTTTCTACTTGCTGCTGACGGAGTGCCTGCTGCTGTTGTGCAGACTGGTAGAGGGCAAGCGCGTTGCTCACCTCCTGACCTGCACTCAAAAGCGTTTCCTGGAACTGAATCTGTGCTGCTTCATAGTCAAGCTTTGAAATCTTGAGCTGAGCCATGAGTTTGCCATTGGCAAAGATTGGCTGTGTCAGTGAAGCAAAAGCAGAAGCCAGAATCTTGCCCGGATTGACAAGTCCCATACCGCTGTTGTTGGTCCAGCCAGCCTGGCCACCGATGGTCAACGAGGGGTAGAAAGCACTACGCGCAATGTTGACGCCATAGAAAGCTGAAGCTAACTGCAACTCTGCTGCACGCACGTCGGGACGATTGGCCAACAGCTGCAAGGGCACACCCGTAGAGAAAGAAGCGGGGAACGCATCAGCATTGAACTCACCACGTGCTACGGGATGAGAAGGCTCATGCAACAACATGCAGAGAGCCGCTTCCGTCTTGCTGATGTTTTGCTTCAGTTCGGGAATCGTGGTCTGCAGGTTGTAGTAATTAGCCTTTGCTTGACCTACGGCTGCTTCAGTGGTCATAGCAGCCTCCTTCATGAGTTCCATAGCGCGAACATTCTCAGCCCAGATTTTTACCGTAGCTTCGGTGGTCTTGAGCTGTTCGTCGAGCATTTGGAGCGTATAGTAGAGGTTGGCTACAGCCGCAACGACGCTGGTCTGAGTGGCTTGCTTAGCCGCCTTGGCCATATCGATTGTGGTCTGTGCCTGCTTCTTGTTGTTGCGCAAGCTGAAGAGGTTGAACTGCCAGCTCGCACTAACGGGTACGTTGTAAGTCTTGGTAGCCTTACCGAAATCCCAACTCGAGATATTACCCTGCGGGCCAAAAGCAATCGAAGGATAGTAAGCCAAACGAGCTATCTTGAGCGCAGCTTGAGCCTTTTGGATGGTCAACTCGGCGGTACGCATGTTAGGATTGTGCGTCAACGCTTTGTTGATCAGCGCCTGCAATTGAGGATCGGTAAACACTTCCTGCCAAGGAGTATTGCCGAAGTTGGTGGTATCGCCCTTGACAACTGCATAAGTCTGCGTCGTGTCGCGGTAAAGACTGTCAATACCTTCGGTCAAACCTTGCGGACGCTCGTAGTTGCGCATAATGCCGCAACTGCTGAGCAAAGCCGTGCAACCAAGTATATAGAGAAAATTCTTCATTGTTTCGCTGTTTAAAATCATACAGCGCGGAGATTGTCCGCGGACACCTAAAGCGGTGTGCCTTGTGCCCTGCGGGCAACCTTCCCTGCTGTACGGCTTCTTATTTATTTAGAGTATTGTTCGATATCTGAAACGGCATCGGTGTTGTCGATGTCTTCCCAGTGCATCGGCGTAACCTTCTCCTGGAGGTACTGGAAGATAACGAAGAGCACTGGAACGATAAAGATCTGGAAGATCATACCGATCAACATACCGCCGATTGCGGTCGTACCCAACGAACGGTTACCGTTAGCACCTACACCAAATGCAAACATCAAGGGGAGCAAACCGATAATCATGGCGAGTGAAGTCATCAAGATAGGACGCAAACGGGCACCTGCACCCAATACTGCGGCCCAAGAGATGCTCATACCCATCTTACGACGGTCGAGGGCAAACTCTACAATCAAGATGGCATTCTTTGCCAACAGACCCATCAACATAATCAACGCAATCTGTACGTAGATGTTGTTGGCGGCCTGACCGAATATAGGAACGATGTTATTGAGCGCACCCATACCCTGAATGAAGACGAACGAACCTGCCAAACCGAAGGGTACGGAAAGCAACACAGCGAGGGGCAAGATGTAGCTTTCGTACTGAGCAGAAAGCAAGAGGTAGATGAAGACGAAGCAGAGGAGGAAGACGATGGCCGTCGTGCTACCTGCTGTCTTCTGCTCTTCACGCGTCTGACCGGAGAACTCGTAAGAGTAACCCTGAGGCAGATGCTGCTGAGCTACTTCCTCGATAGCCTTGATAGCCTGACCAGAGGTGTAACCTGAAGCAGGGTTACCATTAACTGCCATAGAGGTGTACATGTTGAAACGGTTGATGTTGTCAGGACCGTAAGCAGGCTTAATGGTCATGAACTCAGTGATGGGAGCCATCTCCTTACCGTTACGTACTTTGATCTTATAAAGACTCTCAAAGTTTGCACGGTCGGCTTGCTCACCCTGAATCATTACACGGTAGAGCTTACCGAAACGGTTGAAGTTTGAAGAGTAAAGACCACCATAGTAACCCTGAAGGGTCGTGAGGATGTCACGAGGTGACAAGCCGGCACGCTTACACTTGGCAGCATCAATATCGATCATGTATTCGGGGAAGTTCGGGTTGAATGTCGTTTGTGCGGATTCAATTTCCGGACGCTTCTCCAATTCAGCCAGGAAGTTCTTGGCTACATCATAGAAGGCATTCAAGTCACCACCGGTACGGTCCTGCAAGTTCATGGCGAAACCGTTAGACACACCGTAACCCGAAATCATAGGCGGCTGGAAGAACAATACCTGTGCATCCTTAAACACGTCGCGTGAACGGAGGTAGAGGTTGGCGAAGACTACTGTTGAGCTTTCCTTCATGCCACGCTCACTCCAGTCCTTCAACTTGATAATGAACGAACCGTATGAGGGACCCTGACCACCGATAAAGCTGTAACCAGAAATCACCGTACTCATTTCGACTGCCGGAACCGAACGTACGAGGCTGTCTACACGGTTGAGGTAAGCCTCGGTGCGATCCTGTGAAGTACCAGGAGGCATGGTTACGGCACCCATGATGGTACCTGTATCTTCATTGGGGACCATGGCGGTCGGAGTGATGTTCATCAACCATACTAACAAAGCGATGGAACCTGCTACGATACCCAAAGAAAGGAACGGACGCTGAATGAACTTCAATACGCGCTTCTTGTACTTCTTGAGAATGTTCTCGTATGACTGGTTGAAAGAGTTTTGGAACTTCTTCGTAGAGAGACCCAACACACCCATTACAGCTACGATGGAGAGAAGAACGGTGATAACGGGGTGTTCATCGAAGTTGAAACCACCGAAAATCATACCGAGGATGGCAATGCAGATAAAGATGAGCGTCACGCTGGGGTGCAGGATGCGACCAATCGCTTCAGCATAACGCTGGAAGAAAGTCTGACCGGCAGCCTTGTAAGCCGTACCCATGCGTTCACGCAAGCTGGCTTCTTCTTCGCCTTCCTTGTGGTGAGGCTTCAAGAGGATGGCACAGAGTGCAGGTGAAAGGGTCAAAGCGTTCAATGCAGAGAAACCGATGGCGATAGCCATGGTCATACCGAACTGACGGTAGAATACACCGGCCGTACCCGACATGAAGCTCACAGGAACGAACACGGCCATCATGACCAACGTAATGGAAACGATTGCACCGCCCAACTCACGCATGGCATCGATAGATGCTTTCTTAGAAGAGGTATAACCCTGGTCCAACTTGGCATGCACACCTTCGACCACCACAATGGCGTCATCGACCACAATAGCAATTGCTAGCACCATGGCCGACAAGGTCAAGAGGTTCAATGAGAAACCGATGAGGTAAAGTGCAAAGAAGGTACCAACCAATGCTACCGGAATGGCAACGGCGGGAATCAACGTGGAGCGGAAATCTTGCAAGAAGATGTACACCACGATAAACACAAGGATAAATGCCTCGATAAGGGTCTTGATTACTTCATGAATAGAAGCAAAGAGGAAGTCATTAACGTTCTGGGCAATCTTGATGGACATGCCGTCGGGGAGGTCTTTCTCGCAGTTGCTAAGCAAGGCTTCGATTTCCTGTACAATCTGCGTTGCATTCGAACCAGCCACCTGCATGATGATGGCAGATACGGCAGTGTGTCCGTTTACCTTACCAGAGAAAGCGTAAGAGCTTCGACCCATTTCTACACGAGCCACATCCTTTACACGGATAATCGTACCATCCGGATTCGAACGGATGACCATATTTTCAAAGTCGGGCACCTGGCTCAAACGACCACGATAGCGCAGTGTGTATTGGAAGGTCTGATTCTGACGTTCACCAATACTACCCGGTGCGGCTTCAATGTTCTGCTCTGCAAGCACATTCGTAATGTCACCCGGCATCATGTGGTATTCTGCCATCTTCTGCGGGTCAAGCCAAATACGCATAGAGTAGTCAGCACCCATTACCATGGCGTCACCTACACCCTTCACACGCTGCACCTGCGGCATGATGTTGATCTTGGCATAGTTCTCAATAAACGACGCATCGTATTTATCAGCCTCGTCTACGATTGAGAAGATCAAGAGCATAGAGCTCTGACGCTTCTGGGTAATCACACCCACCTGGGTAACTTCTGAGGGCAACAAACCCTGAGCCATAGATACACGATTCTGCACGTTAACGGCCGCCATATCCGGGTCCGTTCCCTGCTTAAAGGTAATATCAATGGTTGCACGACCCGTATTCGTTGCTGTAGAAGACATGTAGTCCATGTTTTCTACACCGTTGATTTGCTCTTCAAGCGGAGCAATCACCGAGTTCAATACGGTTTGAGCGTTCGCACCATTATAGGTGGTGCTGACCTGAATGGTAGGAGGTGCAATGTCAGGATACTGGGTTACCGGCAACGATACCAAGCCAAGCACACCCAGAATGACAATCACCACTGAAATCACAGTGGAGAGCACCGGACGATTAATAAATCTATCTAATTGCATGATATGCCGCCTTTCTTTCTACCGATGCCTAAGCAGCTCCTGCATGGAGTGCTTACCAAGTGCCCGACCCGAGCACTAACTGGGGCATCGTTCAAAACAAAGGACTTTATTAAATTGTTGTTACTTCTGTTTGAAACCGTGCGTTTCTGTTGAAGTCATCTCGCCGATTCTACTTTACCGAAACACACTGGGAAGAAGGTTTAGTTTTCACCCGGCATTTTACCTTCCTTCAACGCCTTCTTGGCCTTCTGCTCAGCAGCGGCTGCCTGTGCAGGCGTAATGGGGTTAATCTGCATGCCGTTCTTCAATTGGTTTACACCGTCTACAACAATACGTTCACCTACCTTCAAACCGTTGGTCACTACATACGTGCTACCATCGTGCTGGGGCAGAACCGTAATCTCACGAGCAAGCACTTTATTGCCAGCACCGAGTACATAAACGAACTTCTTGTTCTGAATGTCGAAGGTAGCCTTCTGCTGAACAAGGATAGCATCCTTTTGATGAACCGGAACCAAGATAGAACCCGTACCACCGGAACGAAGAATGTTACCTTCATTCTTAAACGTAGCACGCATCTGGACAGAACCCGTAGAAGGATCGATGACACCGCTTATCGTACTAACTACACCCGTCTGGCTAAAATCGCTTCCGTCAGCCAATACCAAAGATACTGCAGGCATCTTTTCGATAGCAGCTTGCAAACCACCCTGCTCACGAGTCAGACCGAGCAACTGCTTTTCCGTCATAGAGAAGTAAACATACATCTGGCTGATGTTAGAAACAGTGGTCAAAGCCTGTGCGCTTGAAGCGCTTACCAAACTACCGACACGGTAAGGAATCATACCTACTACACCGTCAGCAGGACTGGTAACCGTACACCAGCGAAGGTTATCCTGAGCACTCTGCAAATTAGCTTCTGCGGCTGCGAGCTGTGCTTCGTAAGAAGCGAGCGTATTCTCAGCCATCTGAAGGTCATAGTTAGAAATAATATTCTGCTTGTGCAGCATGCGTTTATTCTCTACTGTCAACTTTTGCGTTGCGATCGTAGCCTTACAAACGCGAACCTGAGCTTGTGCGGCTTTCACAGCAGCACGGTACTGTTCAGAATCGATAAGGAACAAAGGCTGTCCCTTACGAACTACAGAACCTTCATCAACAAGTAACTTAGTCAGATAACCTGACACCTTCGGACGAATTTCAATATCCTGCATACCACGGATAGTAGCTGGATACGTTGTCTTCAGATCGGCCTCTGAAGTTTGAACCGTAACTACTGCGAAGTCTTTGTTAGCTTCGGGCATTTGATTCGACTTGCTTCCACAACTCGTCAACAACGTTGCGGCAAGCATCCATAAAGCGATTTTCTTCATGTGTTGAGATTTATATAATATGATTTGTTTTCAGACTATTGAAAATGATGTTCGTACCCAAAGATTCACCTTATCACGATAGGATAATCCAAACAAGGGAAACCACTTAGAAAAGATGATTCATAAGACACCCAAGTGACACGAACGTTTAATCAGCAAAAGAAAATTCATGCACAGTTGAAAAAGAAAGCATAAGTACTAATTACTGACTAAAGCTAATACGCCAATGAAAACGCTGTGCAAAATTACTTCAAAAAACCACGTGAACTCTCATAGTTTTCAATTTTGTGGTTGATTGACAGTTTTTTTAGTGAAGTCTTTCTTCTTGATTCAAATATAAGCACTTATACTTAGCAAATTACGACACGATTTATCGTTAACAAGAGTCTAATCATTTATACGGAAGCGCACAAAGATGACTCTGAGACTATATGTAACCGAAGAAAATAATTAGATTGATAAGGCAGGCTAGATAAAACAAGCGTACAAGACAGTAAGAATTATTATAACAAAAAAAGGAATACCTTTTGAGTATTCCTTTTGAGTAGCGCCTACGGGAATCGAACCCGTATACCATGCGTGAGAGGCATGTATCCTAACCGTTAGATGAAAGCGCCAAGTGCGGAAGCTGGGGGATTCGAACCCCCGGTACGGTAACCCGTACGTCAGTTTAGCAAACTGGTGGTTTCAGCCACTCACCCAAACTTCCTTCTTTTCAGAAGCGTTATCTCTCAAACGCGGTGCAAAGATAAGGGGATAAATTGAATTATGCAAACATTTTGCTCTTTTTTTAGATATATTTTTTTGATGGAAGTAATAAGATGCTGATAGTGAAGTGCTAATGGATGGAATTAATTTTTCTCCCAAAAATCCAAACATTCTTTAGCCACCTTATTGGGCAATGGTATTTTTTGATATATTCAATGCTGTCGGCGGATAATTGAGAAATTTGGGTTAGCTAATAAACTATCTAGTTTATTATAAATGTCATTTTCTTCAGGGTATACGTTGATGATAGGATGAAGTCTGTCTTTGCCTAATAAGTTGTAATGTTCCTCTTCTGTACCTCCTACAACTATAATTCCTTTGCTCATGGCATATAATGCATTTTAATCCCAGGGGATAAGAATAAAGTTGATCTAACATTATATCGCACCCGTCCATAAAATATTCACATTCGTCATACGGGGTGAAAACGGTTTGTTGTTTGATTTCGCATGCAGATGGATGTCTGTAATATAATTTATAGAGGGAGCTATAAAGCCTCAACATCTCCAGTGGAGTCGCGGGGGTGGAAGCCCACCCTTCTCTACTTCTACCATAGAGGACGTAAGTAGCTGAAAAGCGAAAATGGATTAGAAATTTTCATTCTAATCCATTTTCGCTTTTGGAGGTTCCTGGCGGATTCGAACCGCCGTACACGGTTTTGCAGACCGCTGACTAAGCCACTCATCCAAGGAACCTTGTCGTTAGCAATCTTTGTTTCTCGATTGCGGTTGCAAAGGTACGACATTTTTTTTAATCTGCAAATATTCTGCTATTTTTTTCTCACTTTTTCTGCATTTTTTTCGCAACCGTACTTTGGCTTGTTCTGCATAGACTTCATGGCGCAGTCCGAACTACAGCATTCACACGGATTGCTATTGTTCTTTATGCGCTTGAAATACTGAAAGATACGTATGCTTATCCATATGGTGCAGAGGCATACAATTGCAATAACTATAATTTGTTGTAACTCCATGCTTGATAAACAAATAATTTTAGGTTTAGGTTTATTAAACGATAAGACTTCCTATTTGAAATACAGTAAATGCAATAAGCCAAGCCAATCCAGTGGTGTATCCTGCTGTGAATATGGCCCATTTCCAACTGCCGGATTCTTGCTTGATTGCTGCGAAAGTGGCAATACAGGGGAAGTAAATCAATACAAACAGCATGTAAGCTAATGCAACCAGTGGAGTAATGGGGATGCGGTTAGAAAGATTCACATTTTCCACATCTCCTTCATTTGTGTATAATACTCCTAGTGTGCTTACTACCAGTTCTTTAGCCCCCACACCTGAAATAAGTCCGATTCCTAACTTCCAGTCAAATCCTAGCGGTTTGATAACAGGCTCTATGGCTTTGCCTATTTGTCCGATATATGAATTTTTTTGTTGCTCAGCCACGCTTTCGTAAGCATCATGTTGTGGATAATACCCTAGAAACCAGATAATAATTGAGGCAATCATGATAATGCCTCCCATCTTTTTCAGATATTGTGCTCCTTTTTCCCATGTATGGCGCATGATACTTTTAGAGGTAGGCATACGATAGGGGGGGAGTTCCATCACAAATGGAGAATCTTCTCCTTTCACCAGAAATTTACTGAAAATACGGGCCATTATTACTGCCAATAAAATGCCTGCTGTGTAGATGCAAAGTAGCATAAAGCTGGCGCAGTTAGGGAAAAAAGCACCTATCATAACTAAATATATGGGAAGACGAGCACTACAGGACATTAAAGGATTCACCAACATGGTGATTAGTCTGGACTTTCGGTCTTCTATAGTACGTGTTGCCATTATGGCAGGTACATTACAGCCGAATCCCATAATCAGTGGAATAAAGGACTTGCCATGCAGTCCCATCCGATGCATTATTTTATCCATGATAAATGCAGCGCGTGCCATATACCCCGAATCTTCCAATATAGAAATAAAAAAGTATAATATGAGGATATTCGGCAGGAAAACGATAACACCGCCCACTCCACCGATAATACCATCTATCAGTAAGTCTTTCAAAGGACCTTCAGCCATATTGTTCCGTATCAGGTTGCCCAACTGGTCTACTAGCCATTCAATACCTTGCATAGGGTAGTCACCCAAAACAAAGGTTCCCTCAAACATGATGTAAAGGAACAGGAAAAAAATAGGATATCCCCAAATGCGATGTGTCACAATACTGTCTATCACGCGGGTTGTTTGTTCTTTTTCCAAATGATTGTCGGTGAATGTTTCCTTCAAAGCTCCGGTAATAAAACCATATTTAGCATCCGTAATAGCTTGCTCGCTGTCTTCGTTCATCACTTTACGGATACGTAAGGTTTCCTTGTTGCGTATCGCTATAATTTCTTTGCCATTAGGCAGTGTAGAGATGAAATTTTCTATTTCCTTATCGTTTTCCAGTAATTTGATAGATAGGAAGCGGGTGGAGTATTTATGGCGTATGTCTTCGTTTTGACTGATTGCTTTTTTTACTTCTTCGATACTGCGCTCCAGTTCAGGACCGTGGTTAATGTGAATATGGCGCATATATCCGCGTGGGCGGGCATCTTCCTCTTCTTTGTGGCTTCCGAATTCGTGGTCGGGTACATAGGTTTTGTGCCAGTCTCTCAGATCTTCCAGAATTTCAGAACGTATTTCGCCCTTTTGTGACAGGAAATCCCCGCCTTCGTAAATACCGATGATAACATGGAACAGTTGGTCTATGCCTTCACCCCGCCGGCAGACAGTAGGTATCATAGGCACTCCGATCAATTGGCTTAACTTGATGTAATCCAGTTTGTTGCCGCTGCTTTCCAGTTCGTCATACATATTCAGTGCGATGACCATACGCACATTCATGTCAATCAATTGGGTGGTAAGATAGAAATTACGTTCCAGGTTGGAAGAGTCTGCCACATTGATGATTACATCCGGAGTTTCTTCAATGATATGTTTGCGTACATAAAGTTCTTCCGGAGTATAGGCTGAAAGAGAATAGGTTCCGGGTAAATCTACAATACGGAAATGATAACCTTGGAAGTCGAAAAAACCTTCTTTGGCATCTACTGTCACACCACTGTAGTTTCCTACATGTTCATGGGCGCCGGATGCAATATTGAATAGCGAAGTCTTTCCACAATTAGGATTACCTACTAAGGCTACATTGATTGTACGGCGTTTGCCTTTTGCCAGTGCCACCAGTTCTGATTCGGACACGGGTACATCTTCTGTTATGGAACCATGGTAAGGGTTCTGCATCGTGCGTGCTTCCTGCTCGCTTACCACCTCAATCATATCTGCCTCTTGTCTTCGGAGAGAGATCTCGTAACCTAGTAGTCTGTATTTTATAGGGTCTTTCAAAGGGGCGTTCAAGATTACCTCTACGGTTTTTCCTTTAATAAAACCCATTTCAACGATTCGCTTGCGGAAACCACCGTGACCTAACACCTTGACTATTACGCCTTTTTCTCCTGTTCTTAATTCGGATAAACGCATCTTGTTTTAAATTTTTCGCAAAGATAAGTTATTACTTAGAAGTATGCAAACTATTTAGATTGTTTTTAAATAAAGAACAGGCACTTTGTTTTTGTCTTGCAGAACCCTTATCTTTGTGTCATGTTTCATTGGAATATTCAGAAGTATATAGAGGAAAAACAACTTTTCACTTTGCATGATAAGGTGTTAGTGGCATTGAGTGGCGGAGCGGATTCGGTAGCTTTGTTGCGTGTCTTGCTTGTTTTAGGGTATCATTGTGAGGCTGCCCATTGTAACTTCCATCTTCGTGGTGAGGAGTCCGATAGAGATGAAAGGTTTGTCAATGAGTTGTGTAAAGGGCTGGGAGTGACTTTGCATGTTACTCATTTTGATACAGTCGCTTATGCTTCAAGGCATCATGTTTCTATTGAGATGGCAGCTCGCGAAATGCGCTATGATTGGTTCGAACAACTGCGTAAGGAGAGGGGGATGGCTGTTATTGCCGTAGCCCATCATCGGGACGATAGTGTGGAAACTTTTTTATTGAATTTGATACGTGGCGCGGGAATCAATGGCTTGAAAGGTATCAGTCCGCATAACGGCTGCATTGTACGGCCTTTGTTGGAGGTGAGCCGTCAGGATATTTTGGATTATTTGCGTTGTTTGCGTCAAGGTTATGTTACAGACAGTACCAATCTGCAAGATGAATATATGCGTAATAAAATCCGTCTGAATATTCTTCCGATGTTGCGTGAGCTGAATCCTTCTGTCAGTGAAAGTATAGCTGAAACATCCAGACGTCTGACTGATGTTTCTCTTATATATAATAAGGAAATAGAGGCGGGGAAAGAAAGGGTGATGGAAAAGTCCGGCCATATTCTTATTTCTCGTTTGATGGAAGAGAGTGCTCCGGCGGCTTTGCTGTTTGAGATTCTTCATCCGTTAGGTTTCAATTCCGTTCAGATAGGAGATGTATTCCGCAGTTTGTCTGCCCAGTCGGGAAAAAGATTCGTTTCTGCCGGATGGGAGGTGTTGCGCGACAGGACGGAGCTGATTATTCGCAGGAGGAAGCCGGCGGATGAGGAAGTGGAGGAAAATGTGCCCCCATTCCGGCTTGCAATGGAAACGCAGGAAATAATGCCGGACTTTGTCATCCCCAGGAATAAGAATACGGCCTGTTTGGATGCGGATAAGGTGGTACTACCTCTCACGGTGCGTAAATGGCGGCAGGGGGATAAGTTTGTTCCTTTCGGAATGAAAGGGAAAAAGAAGGTCAGCGATTATCTGACAGATCGTAAGTTTTCTCTTTTCCAGAAAGAAAATCAGTATGTGGTTTGCTCAGCAGACCGGATTGTATGGCTGGTAGGAGAGCGTAGCGATGACCGTTTCCGGGTGACGGAAGATACGAAACGGGTACTGATTATACGGCAGTTGGAAGATAAGTAGAATTTTTTTCTTTCCTGCTTTTTCATGAATGACAGGGAATGTTTCCTGAAATCTTGTAGCAAAAATCCGCGAATCATGCAACAAGATTTCAGAAATCATGTAGCAAGATTCGCGGATTTCAGATGGAGCTTCCCGGTATTATTTGCAATACTTCTGTATCAGTCCGTCTACCACTTCATCGCCCAGTTCTTTTGCTTTGGCAAAATTTGCACAGGCTTCTTTGTTTTTCTTTAATTGTATCTGGCAGTATCCCAGCATACGATATGCGGCTGCGGCTTTCGGGTCTAAAGAGATAGCCTTTTCCAATGCTTCTATTGCTTCGTTATGTTGCCCTACACGTAGATGCACCGAACCTTTTTCCACCCACATGGCTACATCCTCAGGAGTCATTTCTACTGCTTTATTAATGTCGTTGATAGCTTGCTGATACATTTTACATTGTATTTCCGCCTGTTCGCGTTGCAGATAAAAGGCGGCTGTAACGCGTCCACCGATGGCATCATAAAAAGTATCATAATCTATTACCGCTTCACGGTATTTGCCTGTCTGGGCTTTTATCTCTGCCCGTTCATAGAAATAAGGAGCCGCTTCCGATGTATAAGGCTTGGTGAAACGTGCCACAGCACTATCCATCAAGGCAATAACCTCGTTCATATCTGTTCCTTCAATCAGTTGTTTGGTTTTGGCTGCCGAGTAAAATGTAGCGGCAGAGGCTATGGAAGACTGGTTCACTTTTTCATAAGCGGCGTATGCCTCAGGATATTTTTTCATAGCAAACAGAATGTCTCCCTCCAATTGTGTGTAAATGGGTTGGTTGTCGGCCTGCATGGCATCATGAATAATGGAGAGAGCTTTGTCGTAACTCCAGTCACCGTATGGTTTCTTGTCACCTAAAGAGATGGTGTACGAATAAATTAATTTAGCGATATTATATTGCGTTTCACTCTTGTTGGCTGTCACTTCCAGTGCTTTCTTCAGGTCGGCATCTGCCAAAGCGTTGTGTTCATCATCATTAAATCCCATATAAGTAGTGGCACGGCGTATATATCCGTCCGCGCTGTTGGGATATTGTTCCAGGAAATCGTTTAATGTGGTGATATATTCGTCCTGATTTTGTTGTGAAGATGCCATGAACAGGTACACCAGTGCTTGGTCTTCTGTTTCGGGCAGTCCTTTTTTGATGCCGATTTTATTCAGTGACATATCGTTCAAAGAAAGGGCGGTGATGCTCAGCGAGGCACCGTATGTAGCTCCGATGGCATAACTTTCCTTGGCTTCATCCGATGCGTTTTTTTGGATTAAACCTAATACTTCTCCATTGGCATTCATAATAGGGCAACTTACTGTTTTTTCGTTGGTTGTCATTGCCAGTGTATAGTAATATGCCTTGTCGCCGATGGTGTCTACTTTGGTGACGGTCCCTGTCTGGCAGGTTGCCGCTTTTTGAGTCGAGTAGGGTAGCAGATAGACTGTTTCACCTACCGATGCCGGCTGTGATGCCGATTTTAATGCTATGGTCTTTTTATCGGTTTCAGTATTAAATTTTACGATGTCATACATGGAGTTGGCTCCCAAGATACGCAATACAGGCAATTCTTTACTGTCCGCATTAATGATTACTGCACGTTCGGCTCCTTCAAACAGGGTATAATCGGATAATGCCGTTCCATTTTCATTGATATAGAATCCATTTCCTGTATTCTTGATTTTGTTATCTTTATCGTATGTAACGATGGAAAAAACGGCTTTTTTAGCTTTGCCGGCCCACTTTGGGGTTGCTTGTGCATAGCTTAGCTGGGCGGCTATGCCGCATGCCAGTATCAAAAGTACTTTCTTCATGATATAGTTAGTTGTTTGTTAACGATGATACGGTATTTATAAAGCGGATGCCGTTTTGTCTTCTGTGAAGCCGCGTTGCTTTACAGCTTCATAAATCAGAATACCTGCGGCAACCGATACGTTCAATGATTCTATTTTACCCATTAACGGTATTTTGATCCATTCATCGCACAGGGAAAGGTGTTCGTAGGGAACACCTGTGTCCTCGGCTCCCATAATGATACATACAGGATCTTTATAGTTTGCTTTGGTGTAATCATAATCACCTTTTTCCGTGGCTGCTACAATCTTGAATCCGCAGTCTTTCAGATACTTGATGGTATTAGTCAGATTTTGTTCGCGGCATACGGGAAGAGTGTGCAGAGCTCCTGCTGATGTTTTCATTGCGTCGGCATTGACACTGACACTGTTTTTCGAGGGAATAATAATGGCATCTGCACCGGCACATTCGCAGGTACGGGCAATGGCTCCGAAGTTACGTACATCGGTAATTCCATCCAGCATGACGAATAGGGGTGTTTTTCCTTCTTCAAACAGGAAAGGTACCAGATCTTCTGTTTTCTGGTAGGTGACAGAGGAGATGAATGCTACAACTCCCTGATGGTTTTTCCGGGTAATACGGTTAATACGCTCCACGGGTACACGCTGAACAGGGATGAGGGTATTTTTCAAGCAGGTAAACAGTTCTTTGGACAGTTCGCTCTGTATATCTTTCTTCACCAATACTTTATCTATCTCTCTTCCGGCTTGTATGGCTTCAATAACAGCGCGTACACCGAAAATCATTTCATTCTTTTCTAACATATTTAATAAGTGGTTAATGGTTAGTGACAGGTGGTTAGTGGTAATTGGCACTAGCCACTTATCAGCGCCTTTGCATTGTTCAGGGCTGCCTCTGTCAAGGTAGCCCCACTTAGCATATTGGCAATTTCTTTTACTCTTTCTTCATCAGTCAGGCGGCGGATGTGGCTGTTGGTGCCTGTTTCCGTATCTTCCTTATATACTTTATAATGAGTGATGCCGCGTGCTGCAATCTGGGGCAGGTGGGTGATGCTGATGACCTGACGGTTTTGTTTTCCCATCTCCTGCATGATGAGCGCCATTTTCTCGGCGATGGAACCGGAAACTCCGGTGTCTATTTCATCAAAGATGATAGTAGGCAGTTTCACAGCTCCGGCTATCATGGCTTTCAGCGAAAGCATGACACGGGCAATCTCACCACCCGATGCTACGGAAGCTACATTTTGTAATGTTCCATTCTTGTTGGCCGAAAACAGGAATGTCACACTGTCCATCCCTTTACTGTCCGGTTCCTTGCGCGGATTCAGTTCCACCACAAAGCGCACATTGGGCATACCGAGAGGAACCAGCAGGCTTTGCATCTGTCTTTCAATGTGCTTGCCCGATTGGGAACGGAGTTTTGTCAACACAGCAGCTTGCTTTATCACTTTGTCATATAGCGTTTCTTTTTGGGCGGTAAGTTCTGCTATACGGTCATCAAAAGAAGTGATGGCGTTCAGCTTCTCATGATAGTCGGTTTGCACGGCTATCAATTCCTCTATTGTTTGTACGTGATGCTTCTGTTGCAAAGAGTAGATTAAGTTCAGGCGTTCATTTACATAATCCAGACGGGTGGGGTTGAACTCCACTTCCTCCTGTGCGCCTGCTATTTCATGCGACAGATCTTTCAGTTCTATGTAACAACTGTCTAAACGCCCTATCCATTCCTGGGCACGTGTGTACACTCTCGCTATGTTATGCAGGGTTTGCATACATTCTTTGGTAGCGGATAACAGGCTGGCATCTTCCGAAGCCATTATTTGGTCCACTTTGTACAAACCCGCTTTTATCTCTTCGGCATGATTCAAGGTTTCGGCTTCCTGTTCCAGTTCGGTTTGTTCTCCTTCCTGAAGGTTTGCATCATCCAGCTGTTCCAGTTGGAACCGGATGTAATCTTCATCCTTCCGGCTTTGCTCGGCTTGCGTTATGAAGTCGGCCAGCTGTTTGCATACGTTTCTGTACTCGGTATAAATATCCTTGTATGCTGAAAGTTCGTTGTCATCTTGTGCCAGGATATCCAATACATTCAATTGGAATCCCTCACTGTTGAGCAACAGGTTTTGATGCTGGCTATGTACATCTATCAGTTTCTCGCCCAGTTCCTTCATCTGCGCCAATGAGGCCGGAGTATCGTTTATGAATGCGCGGCTTTTACCTGATGCATATAACTCGCGGCGGATAATACATTCATCCGGATCATATTCCAAATCTCTTTGGGTAAAGAAAGGCTCCATCTGATAGGCGGAGATGTTGAAACGTGCTTCTACAATACATTTATTGGCGCCTTTCTTGATCGCTTTGATATCGGCCCGTTGTCCCAGTAACAAGCCGATAGCGCCTAGAATAATCGATTTACCGGCGCCGGTCTCTCCGGTGATGACAGAGAAGCCGGGGGTGAAACTGATATCCAATGTATCAATCAATGCATAATTCTGTATATAGATAGATTGCAGCATATTCTTGCTCCTTTTTAATAATTTGCTGATTTGTCAATTTGCTAATTTGCTGCGCTGTTGTATTCCGCATGGTAATTAGCGCATTAGCACATTGGCAACGTGGCAAATTAAGAAATTATTTATTATTTACCAGTCTGTCAATAATATCCCTTGCTACTTCCTGTTTGCTTTTCAGCGGATAAGGAGTTGCTCCCTGACGGTCTATAATCGTTATTTTGTTGGTGTCACAACGAAACCCGGCTCCTTGGTCGTTCAATGAGTTCAGTACAATGAAATCAAGGTTCTTACGTTCCAGTTTTCTTTGTGCATTTTTTGTTTCATCATTTGTTTCCAAGGCAAATCCCACTAATGTCTGTCCGTCTTTTTTCCGGTTTCCCAGTGCGGCGGCAATGTCTTGTGTGGGTTTCAGTTGCAGTGTTAAATTATCTTTCTCTCTTTTGATTTTATGACCGGCTACGGTTTCCGGGGTAAAGTCGGCCACTGCCGCACACAGGATGCCGGCCGAAGCTGTAGGAAACTCGCGGATGGCGGCTTCGTACATTTCTCCGGCACTTTCCACATCTATGCGGCGGATGTTAGGGTGATGGGCCTGAATCGTTACCGGTCCGCTGATTAGCGATACTTCCGCTCCACGTGAAGCGCATTCCTCGGCAAGTGCGAATCCCATTTTTCCTGAAGAATAATTGCCGATAAAGCGTACCGGATCTATTTTCTCGTAGGTTGGACCGGCGGTAATGACTACTTTCTTTCCGGCCATGTCTTGTTGTTTGGCAAAGAAAGCTTCCAGAATTTCCACTATTTTTTCCGGTTCTTCCATTCTGCCTTTTCCTACCAGATGGCTTGCCAGTTCCCCTTCTGCCGGTTCTATAATATGATTTCCGTAAGAACGGAGCGTGTCCAGATTCTTCCGGGTGGAAGGGTGTGCGAACATATCCAGATCCATTGCCGGAGCTACGAATACGGGAGCTTTCATTGACAGATAAGTCGTGATCAGCATATTGTCCGCTATTCCGTTGGCCATTTTACCAATAGTGGATGCGGTAGCCGGAGCGATAATCATGGCATCCGCCCATAGTCCCAAATCAACGTGGCTGTTCCATGTCCCGTCACGCTGGGCAAAAAACTCGCTGATAACAGGTTTGCTTGTTAATGCAGACAAAGTGATAGGTGTGATGAATTCTTTGCCTGCGGGGGTAATCACGACTTGTACTTCCGCTCCCTTCTTAATAAGTCCGCGAATGAGTATAGCCGCTTTATAGGCGGCTATACTTCCGGTTATACCTAGTACGATTTTTTTTCCTTTCATACTCATTTCATCATTCCCGATTCACGTAGTCTGATTTTTGTCAGTACGTTTTTCGTGTTCAGCGTAAAGTCACCGTTCAGTATCCAGCTGTAGTAGCCCGGATCTTTTTGTAATACTTCGCTGACCGACATTCCTTTGTATTTCCCAAAATTAAAGACTTCCACGCCTTTGTCATCATAAACAATGCGTCCGGCGAAATCTACGTTCTTGTTGAAACTTGAATATTCGGCTAGAAATGCCATATCGTTTTGCAATTCTTCCGGATAGCGGTCCAATTGGGATTTCAGTACTTCGTATGTGGCACGTGTGTCGGCTTCGGCTGTATGGGCATCTTCCAGATTCTTTCCGCAATAGAATTTATAGGCGGCAGACAGGGTGCGCTGTTCCAGTTTGTGATAAATCACCTGCACGTCAATGAATTTTCGTTTCATCATGTCAATGTCTACTCCTGCGCGCAGGAACTCCTCGGCCAAAACCGGAATGTCGAAACGATTGGAATTGAAACCGGCAAGGTCACATCCCTCAATGTCCCGGGCTATCTCTTTTGCCACTTCCTTGAAAGTAGGGCAGTCCGCCACATCTGCGTCATAAATACCGTGGATGGCAGAAGATTGTTCGGGAATATGCATTTCCGGATTGATACGCATGGTCTTCGTTTCTTCGTTGCCGTTTGGATACACCTTCAGATAGCATATTTCCACTATTCTGTCTGTGTTTATATTTGTTCCCGTTGTTTCCAAATCGAAAAAAACAATAGGATTCTTCAAGTTCAATTTCATTTTCAGCTTGTATTATATATTGTTTTTCCGCCACATGGTGGCGTGTCGTTTTTAGTCGTTCAGCATCATAGGCATCAGCAGCATCAGCAGGTCTTCTTTTTCTTCCTGTTCTACAGGAACAATAACACCCGCACGTGAAGGATCAGCCAGTTCGAAAAGTATTTCCTGTGCCGAGATATTGTTTAAAATATCGATCAGGAATGTTGATTTAAAGCCGATGCTCATGGGGCTTCCTGTATATTGGCAAGTCAGTGTTTCTTCTGCTGAGGTGGAGAAGTCTATGTCTTGTGCGGAGATCTGGATCTGATTTTCACTGAGGCGGAGTTTTATCAAACTGCTTGCTTGTGATGAGAATACAGATACACGGCGGAGCGCACTGATCAGCATCATGCGGTCAATGGTGGCCTTGTGCGGATTATCCTGCGGAATTACTGAATTATAATTGGGATAGCGTCCTTCGATAAGACGGCATATCATGCTGTAGTTTTCTAATGTAAACGTAGCGTTACGGTCGTCAAAATCAATTTGCACATCTCCTTGTTCTTTCGGCAACAGGTTCTTCAGCAGGGTTGCCGGTTTCTTGGGCAGAATGAAAGCGGCTTTTTCATCGCCGTGTGCCACAAATGTTTTATTGCGTACTAATTTGTGCCCGTCTGAGGCTACGAAAGTGATGTCTTCGGTAGTGATATCAAAATAAATACCATTCATTACCGGACGTAACTCGTCATCGGCAGTAGCGAACAAAGAACGGTTGATACCTGCCAGCATCACCGGAGCGCCCATTGTTACGTGTACCGCATTTGCGCCTAATGCGGGAGCCTGCGGATATTCGTCGGCATTTTGTCCCATCAGGCTGTATTTACCATTCTGATATTGTACGGTGATTTCCAGATTCTCTGTATTTACCAGGAAAGTCAGTGGTTGTTCGGGTATTTCTTTCAGGGCTTCGAGTATGGTTTTTGAAGAAACGGCAAAGCGTCCGTCACCGTCACTTTCATTTACTTCCAAAGAAGTGGACAGGGTCGTTTCGCTGTCAGAGGCAGTGAGCGACAACGTTCCGTCAGTCAGTTCCATTAAGAAACAATCAAGAATAGGTAACGAATTTTTGGAGTTGATTACTCGGCTAATAGCTTGTAAATGACTGAATAATCCAGTACTTGAAACGATGAACTTCATAGTTTTATATTATTATATTTATATTCTATATCTCTATATTCATTTAACTGCCAAAGTTACGAAAAGATTATGGTTCAAGCGCAAAAAATGGCGAAAAAATTAGTTTACTCGCAAGGAAAAGTGTACTTTCGTGGCGAATTTAAATAACGTAATATGGAATTAGCAGGAAAAGTAATAGCAGTCCTCGAACCGAGAGGAGGAGTTTCAAAGACAGGAAATGAATGGAAAGTACAAGAATACGTAATTGAAACGCATGATCAATATCCTAAAAAAATGTGTTTTGACGTATTTGGAGCAGATAAGATAGCGCAATTTAATATTCAGGCAGGTGAAGAGTTGAATGTGTTTTTTGATGTGGATGCCCGCGAGTGGAATGGTCGTTGGTTCAACAGTATCCGTGCGTGGAAAGTAGAGCGTGTGGGTGCCCAGGGACCTGTTGCACCGGATGCTCCGTTTCCTCCCATGAATGCTGCTCCCGCTGCACCGGTAGATTTTGCCGCGACAGACGAGAAGGATGATTTGCCTTTCTAGGGGATAGAGGATTCCCATAAACATAAATAAGCCGGCAGGATCCGTGAAAAGGATTTTGCCGGCTTATTTTATATAGTCTGTTTTTATGGTCATTCTCAATCATGGTGTGAAGTGTTGATGGGATATTTGCGTTCCATGAATTTCCATTTATCATCCGGTGTGGTATGATTACGGTGGAGTAAATTAAACAGGCGGAAACTATATTGCTGTAGTTGCCGCCTGTTCTTTATTTGGTTAAATAAAAAAGTCTTAAAATGTAGTGTAGAAGATTTGCATTTTCAGCTTATTCTCAGGATTCGTTCCACCTTTTAACATAGCGCTTTCCATACCTAAGCTGTTGGATATTTCAACTATTTCATTGTTTGAATTGGATACTGCTTTGACAGGTATGATGACAACTCTGTTCCAGTCCGGATTTTTAGCGTCCCATTCTTTTCCGTCTTCTTCCTTTTCAGGATCTCCACCTGCTGCTGTTATGCCTTTTTTCCGTTCCTCAATGCAGTAAGTGATTAAGGGAGCGATGTTGGTAAAGGTGTATGTATTGTTACTGCTGCTATATGAACTTAAGAAAGAAGTCTTGTTATCGATAATCTTGTTTTCTTCAAAGAACGAGAACATATCTTTCTTTCTGACCATCAATACATATTGGGGGATGCCCATTTTGTATTTGGACTCTTTCTCGTTGTAGCGTGTGAATGATACATTTACACCATTTAGCGTATCTCTTTTATGTTCATTGTAAATCTCTGCAATGGGGAAAGTCGCTTCTGTAAAAATACCTGCCGGACTTTTGAGGTAAGTATGGTCCGGATCTTGGGCTAACTCTTCCAATCTGTTACCGTTACTGAAGTGGTTGGCTTGTATCACTTCCTTGGTTGCTCCAAAGAAATAGGATTTGTAAACCAACGAATCCCGCTTGCCGGAAGAACTTTCTATCAGGGCTTCAAAATTAAGATTCAGGCTTAAACCGTCAATGTATAAAATGGTTCCGTCGCCATGAGTACAGCGAATGTAAACTCCCTTTAATACATTCTTGATAAAACTTTCAGGAGTCTTGAAATACTCTTTGTTCTCCTTGTATTTGTTGAAGATGTGATCGCCTAATGAATTGGGCAATTTGATAGTCTGTATAATTGTTCTTTGCTTGACACCGCTGCTTGTGGTTGTAGTTTCATCTTTGCTTGTAGACGGACCTACTGCCGAATAGGCTTTTACAGCGATAGGCTTTCCTTTTTCGTTATAATAATCTTTAGGATCCACACTGGTATAGAAAGTGCTTAGTTCTTTTTCAGGAATAACCTTGTCCAATGTGTCAACCTGTAAGCGCATGGCATTCAGTGAGTCGCCAAAGAAAGACCCGTATTGCAGACTTATATTTACTCCGATGACTTTGGTCAGCTCTTCTTCAAATTTGAAGTTGTCCATACAGGTGAACTGTGCTATAAAGTCGGCAGTAAATTCTCCAAATTGCTCATCGGTATATCGTCCTAAATATGCAGTACTGGTACGTGCATAAACGGAGTCGGCCAACAGAGATTTGGTGGTAAACTCATAACTGTCTGTATTTGCCGGAATCTTATCTCCACCGGGGATAAGATCAGTCCCGATGCCGGTTGTTGAATCATCGCAACTATAAATAAGTGCAGCCAACAACAATGCGCATAAGTATTTGATTTTCATCTTTATTATTCTTAGTGAGTTATTTCTTTTCAAACTCCCATACTTTGTCATAGAACTCATTGAAAGCATCTACATAGGTATCGGCAGGCTGATAGTCGAGCACGGGCACACCCGATTCACGGGCGAATTTCATGACATTCTCGTTCACTTTTTCGCTGTTTTGTATCACACCGTCGGAGTAGGCAATGGCCAGTTTGCACAGCTCCTCGTAATTTGCCGGAGATTTGACGATGCTTTCCACATCATTCTTTTCAATGCCTTTCAGCATGAGTTTTTCAGTCAGATTACCTTCGCAGTCCGATTTGAAATCATCTTCAAATACCGAAAATACTACTTTTGAGTCTCTGAATGACGGTTCATCCTGATAAGCCTTCTTGATATAAAGAGGTACAAATGCACTCATCCACCCTTGGCAATGGATAATGTCCGGACACCAGCGTAATTTCTTTACCGTTTCCAATACGCCGCGTGCATAAAAAATAGCACGTTCGTCATTGTCTTTGTATTCTACACCGTTTTCGTCAGCTACCATTTGGCGGTGCTGGAAATAGTCGTCATTGTCAATGAAGTAAACCTGCATACGTGCAGCTTGGATAGATGCTACCTTGATAATCAGCGGATGGTCCGTATCGTCTATGATTAAATTCATGCCGGACAGGCGGATGACTTCGTGTAATTGGTTTCTGCGTTCATTGACATTGCCCCATTTTGGCATAAAAGTTCTGATTTCTCTGCCTTTTTCCTGAATAGCCTGAGGAAGAAATCTTCCCATGTTTGCCATTTCGGATTCGGGAACGTAAGGGGTAATCTCTTGTGTAATAAATAAAACTTTATTTGCCTTCATCTTAACTTTTTGTTGCTCATAATCATTTTGCAAAGATATAAAAAAAATAGATGAGAGTGGCAAGAAACGAGGAATAATAATTCCTTATGATATGTTAAGTGGCTGGTAATTAGTCGTTAGCAATTTGAAGTTAATGGCCGATGTCTTGCGGAATTAGGTGAAAAACGGGAAAGAACAAGTGGCCCGCCGGTGGCTGAAGAGGGCTTATTGCGCCATATCTGCAAGGTATTAACCGCTTATTACTAATTACTCATCATTAATTAAAATTCTTTTTTTTCTTCGTTATCTCCCAAATAATGGTTTACTTTGCAGCCGTTTTAAATGAAACTACTCAAACAAAAGAGATAAAAAGATGAAGTTAGTTCAAACAATCAAAGAGCTTCAGTCAGAGCTGGATGCCCTGCGTAGTGAGGGAAAGACAATAGGTCTGGTACCTACGATGGGTGCACTCCATGCCGGACACGCTTCGTTGGTGAAACGTGCTGTTGCAGAAAATGATGTAGTGGTGGTAAGTGATTTTGTGAATCCTACCCAGTTTAACGACAAAAATGACTTGGCAAAATATCCGCGTACATTGGATGCCGATTGTGAATTGTTGGAAAAAGTAGGGGCGGCTTTTGTTTTTGCTCCGTCTGTAGAAGAGATTTATCCTGAGCCTGATACCCGGCAGTTCAGCTATGCGCCGTTGGACACAGTGATGGAAGGCCGTTTCCGTCCGGGACATTTCAATGGAGTATGCCAGATAGTGAGCAAGCTGTTTATGATTGTAAATCCTACCCGTGCTTATTTCGGCGAGAAAGATTTCCAGCAGTTGGCTATTATTCGTGAAATGGTGAAACAGATAGGGTTCAACGGACTGGAAATTGTAGGTTGTCCTATTGTGCGTGAGGAAGACGGGCTGGCATTGAGCAGCCGCAATGCACGGCTTTCTGCGGTGGAGAGAGAGTATGCGCTGAATATTTCGCAGACTTTATTTAAGAGTTGTACTTTTGCAAAATCTCATCCGGTCGCTGAGACTCAGAAGTTTGTAGAAGATGCGATTGCTGCCGCTCCGGGTTTGCGTCTGGAATATTTTGAAATAGTAGACGGCACTACGCTTCAGAAAATAACGGATTGGGAAGATACGGATTATGCAGTAGGTTGCATTACGGTATTTTGCGGAGAGGTACGTTTGATAGATAATATAAAATATAAGGGATAGTGATCGTTAACCATTAGAATTATGATGATTGAGGTATTAAAGTCGAAACTGCATTGTGTCCGTGTAACGGAAGCCAATTTGAATTACATGGGTAGTATTACGATTGACGAGGACTTGATGGATGCCGCCAACATGATTGCCGGCGAGAAAGTGCACATTGTGGATAATAATAACGGCGAGAGGTTTGAAACTTATATTATTAAGGGTGAGCGCGGTTCGGGATGTATTTGTCTGAATGGGGCTGCTGCCCGGAAAGTACAGGTGGGTGACATTGTGATTATCATGTCATACGCCATGATGGATTTTGAGGAAGCTAAATCGTTCAAGCCGACGGTGGTTTTCCCCGATTCGGCGATGAACAAGATTGTATAACGATATTTTTGTTCGGTAATCCAAAAGCCCGGTAGACGTGAGTCTGATACGGGCTTTATTTTTTTATCCGCAATCATAGGGCAATAAACTTTCATTTATTATCCGGTAGTATGATTGCGGATAATCTGTTTATATGGATTTCTCCTTGATAAGTCCTGTCCGGTAGGCCATCAGCAATTTCTTTAAATCGTTGATCTGTGTCACCAGTTCCCGTCCTTTGTCAGTGTCCTTTACCATCATGCGTTGGGTGCTCATTTCTACTATCTGAGTGCTCGATTTGATATCCTGCCCTTCTTCAATGGCTTTTTGCATTGAGGTGAACGGTTCGTGCTGTACCAGTTGGAATCCGCGCGAATGGTATACCAGTGTATATCCGGCAATTCCGGTTTCCGAATGATACGCTTTAGAGAATCCTCCGTCTATGACCATCATCTTGCCGTTTGCTTTTATCGGATTCTCACCTTGGATGGTTTTTACGGGTACATGCCCGTTGATGATATGGCGGTGTGTTCCTATCACGCCGAACTCGTCCAGCAGCATGTCACATACTTTTTCTTCATTGCGCAGGCTGTAATAGTGACCTTTCACTTCCTTGTGCAACTCTTTCTCTTTTAAGAAGTAACGTTCAAAAGTAGCCATTTTGTCTTTGTCGAAAGCAGGGGAGTCTTTGCCACACCACAAGTACCATACATAGTCTACAGCAAAGGGTCTGTCCTCGTTGTCTTCCTCAGCGAAGAAGGCGGTACGGATCAAATGCCCTACTTTTTCCAGCAAGGCTTTTCCCTTGTACGTTTTTCCGGCTATGGACACATCTTTCAGCGTACCGTCGGCATTCAAGGGAATGGAGGCGTGGAACAGCAGATTTGAGTTGCTCACCGTGTACATGCATCCGTAACGGAACAGGCAGCGGATATGTTTTTTCAATTTCTCACTGCTGACAAATGAACGATGGAGTTTGTTCATAATTTCCCGTTCTTCGTCTGTCAGCTTATAAGGATCGGCAGGATCTACCGTAGGAAGAAAACTGTCTTTCAGCTCATATTCTTTTCCATTGGGCATTGTGATGGTCTTACGCTCGAAGTCTATACGGTGTAGCAGCATACGGTCGTCCATCTCGAAATCGGGGCGGCGCCTGATAATCTCCGCTTCCAGCTTGAACTGGATAACACTGATTGCTTTGTGCATCTGGCCTATCATGCGCAGCGTCTTGGCATTGTACGTACAGTCTTCTTTCTCTACTTTCGGTCCGAACAGGGTGCAGGGATCATCAGCGTATGTTTCCATGGCAAAGGTGGCCAGGGGCAGAAGGTTGATGCCATATCCGTCCTCCAGAGCGGCAAGGTTGCCATAACGCATGGCCAGGCGTAGCACGTTTGCCATACAGCAGTCGTTGCCGGCTGCGGCTCCCATCCATAAAATGTCATGGTTTCCCCATTGTACGTCGAAATTATGATAATCGCATAATATGTCCATAATGCGGTGGGGGGCAGGGCCACGGTCGAATATATCACCCAGCACATGCAGTGTGTCTATGGTGAGCCGTTGGATGAGGTTGCATAGGGCAATGATAAAGTCATCGGCGCGGCGGGTAGAAATGATGGTGCTGATGATGACATTAATATACGCCTGTTTGTTGGGAACCATTGAGTTTTCGTGCAACAACTCCTGAATGATATACGAGAATTCTTTGGGAAGCGACTTCCGCACTTTGGAACGGGTATATTTGGAGGATACATTCTGGCATACACGTACCAGTTGGTTCAACGTGATGACATACCAGTCGTCCAAATCCGTTTCCACTGCTTTTACCAGATCCAGTTTTTGTTCCGGATAATAAATCAGCGTACATAGTTCTTTTTTTTCATTCTCGCGCAGGGTATTGCCGAATATTTCATTTACTTTTCTTTTGATGGCCCCGGAAGCATTCCGCAATACATGCTGGAATGCCTCGTACTCTCCGTGCAGGTCGGCAAGGAAATGTTCTGTACCTTTAGGCAGGTTCAGAATAGCTTCCAGGTTGATTATTTCCGTACTGGCATCGGCTATAGTGGGGAAACTATGCGACAGCAGTTGCAGGTATCGCATATCTTCCTGTATGGTTTCCGGTGTGATAGAATTATAAGCGTTCATAGCTGGAAATTATATAAAAAACATAAGTATTAATTGGGCTATAATGACCCGGCTGAACATGGACAGCGGATATACGGTGGCATAACTCACTGCCGGATTATCACCGGGTAACGTGTCATTGGCATAGTTCAATGCCATAGGGTTTGCCATGCTTCCACACAGCATGCCACAGGTGCTTCCGAAGTCGAGGTGGCTTATGCGGAGGGCCACTAATGCCATAATGACTACCGGAATAAAGGTGATGGCGAAGCCTACAGCTATCCAGATGGCTCCTTCGGGGCGCATCACTGTCTCGAAGAAATGTGCGCCTGCATCCAGTCCCAGGCAAGCCAGATAGAGGGATAACCCGATACCGCGCAGCATCAGGTTGGCACTCCGGGTGGTATAAGTGATGAGGTGGAAACGGGGGCCAAAGCATCCGATAAGAATTCCTACTACGATAGGTCCGCCTGCCAGGCCTAATTTAACGGGAGTGCTGATGCCGGGGATGGCGATAGGGATGGAGCCTAGTATCAATCCCAGTACAATACCTATAAAAATGGCGGCAAGATTAGGGTCCTTCAACGTTTTAACCGCATTGCCCAATACTTTTTCCACATTCTCTATGGCTTTGGCTTCTCCCACTACGGTCAGCCGGTCGCCCAGTTGGAGGATCAGCCCCGGTGTGGCAAGCAGTTGTACCCCGCTGCGCATCACACGGCTGATGTTGATGCCATAGCTGTTGCGCAGACGTAAAGAGCCTAGTTTTTTCCCGTTTATTTCGGGGCGGCTGATAACGATATGTTTGGAAATCAATTGGCTGTCTATGGCATTCCAGTCGATGTCTTCTTTATTCCAATCCTGGTTTTCCTGTTCGCCGAAAAGAATCGTGAGCGAGGGAGCGTCCTTTTCGGTGGTGATAACCAGCAGGCGATCATTCTCTTTCAGTATTTTTTCGGAAGTGGGGATGCTTACCGTACCTTCCCGCCATAAACGGGAGATAACAAATTTAGGATAGCTTAATAAAGCTACTTCTTTTATGCTTTTATTGAAAATGGCGGGATTGTGCACTTTGAAGGTGGCAATGAACGTTTGATTGGTGTCCTCGTGCTCGTGAATGTCGATATCTGAGGGACGGACAAATAATTTGCGTACCAGCAGCATGGCCAGAATAACACCTACCACTCCCAGCGGATAGGTTACGGCGCAACTTAACGCAGCGCCACTGGCGGGTTCCCCCATTTGTTTCAATGTCTGTTGGGCGGCCCCCAAAGCGGGAGTATTGGTGGTGGCTCCACAAAGGATGCCTACCATATCGCTCATCGGTATGCCTCCCAGTTTGCTGAAAAGCACCGTCATGACCGTACCTGCCAGAATAACGCCTATGCCCAGCATATTGAGCTGTACGCCGCCTTTACGGAATGAACTGAAAAAGCCGGGACCTACCTGCAAGCCCAGTTCGTATACAAAAAGCACAAGACCGAAACTCTCGGCGTAATTCAGCATATTCGGGTCGATTGAGAATCCCAGGTGTCCGGCCAGAATACCGGCAAAAAAGACGAAGGTAACTCCCAATGAAATGCCAAACAGGTGGATTTTACCTAAACCGAGCCCCACGGCAATGATAATCGAGAGGATTACAACCGCCTGTAAAGGCGTGTGTTCAAAAAATAAGCTATTTAACCATTCCATATTGCAAAGATAGTACATTTTTAAGTTCTGCAAGCGATAAATAGGTATTTATGGATGGAACATGACTCATCTCGTTCTATAAATGATCCTTTTCCTCCAGCCACGCATCAATCAGTTTTCTTGCCAGGCTCAGCTTTTTGGGTATCTCCGGCAAGTTGTCTTTGGTATAGAAAGCGCCGGCATTCAGTTCTTCTTGTTGTAGTTTGATGTTTCCGCTTTCATAATCGGCGGTGAAGCCTATCATGATTCCGCTGGGATAAGGCCACGGCTGGCTGCCGAAATATTTCAGGTTTTTGATATGGAGTCCTGTTTCTTCCAGTACCTCGCGGTGCACACATTCCTCCAAAGTTTCGCCCGGTTCAAGAAAACCGGCTACCAAACCGTTGAAGGTTCCCCGGAAGTTGCGGGCGTGGACCAGCAGTATGCTGTCTTCCCGGCGTATCAATACAATGATGGCAGGAGAGATGCGCGGATAAATTTCCTGACGACATTGGGGGCATTTTTTAGCAATAGGAGAAATCTGTACGGTAGGTACGCCGCACATGGGGCAATAGCGGCTGTTCTTGTCCCAATTCAGTATCTGGAAGGCTTTTCCACCCACATTGTACTCTTCCCAAGGCAATACGTCGTATGAACTCCGGAGATCCATCATCAGGTGGCGGTCATTTTCGCTGCCGGGCACCGGGGCATGTACGGAGAAAGTCTTGGCAGTGCGTCCCTCTATCTCTCCGATGGTGTGGATAGTGCTTCCCACCGGAACAGGCATGGGAGGCTCTGTTCCGAAAGGTATGGTGTACATTCCGTTCTTTTTCTCTATCAGCAGCTGATCCTTATAAAAAACGAACCAGCCGCAGGTTTCTATATCTTCTTCCATATTCTTTTTTACCTTGTTGCAATTATTGATTCAATCCTTTCATAGTGAGCTGGATGCGCTTGCGCTCTAGGTCTATGCTCATCACTTTCACCCGTACATGCTGATGGATGCTGACTACGGTGGTGGGGTCGCTCACAAATTTGTCGGCCAGTTGTGATACGTGCACCAGACCCTTCTCTTTGATTCCTATATCTACAAAGCAACCGAAGTTGGTAATATTGTTCACAATGCCGGGCAGTTCCATTCCTTCAGTCAAATCCTCTATGGTCTTTACATTCTTGTCAAATTCAAAAACTTGGATTTGTTGCCGTGGGTCGCGTCCCGGCTTGTCCAATTCCTGCATGATGTCTGTCAAGGTGGGAAGCCCCACTGTCGGGGTGACATACTTCTTGATATCAATCCGGCTGCGCAGTTCTTTGCTTTTTATCAGTTCGTCTACGGTGCAGTTCAGGTCTTTGGCTATCTGCTCCACTATGGGATAGCTTTCGGGATGCACGGCCGAGTTGTCCAGCGGATTCTTTGCTTGTGGGATACGCAGGAACCCTGCGCATTGCTCAAACGCTTTCGCTCCCATCCGGGGTACTTTCAATAACTCCTTGCGTGAACTGAAAGGCCCGTTCTCGGTGCGGTAATCCACAATGTTTTGAGCCAAGGCAGGACCTAGCCCCGATATATAAGTCAGCAGATGGCGGCTGGCGGTATTGAGGTTCACACCTACCAGGTTCACACAACTTTCCACTGTCTGGTCCAATGATTTCTTCAATAAAGTCTGGTCCACATCATGCTGGTATTGTCCCACTCCGATAGATTTGGCATCTATTTTCACCAGTTCGGCCAGCGGGTCCATCAACCGGCGGCCTATGGATACGGCTCCACGCACGGTCACGTCGTATTCAGGGAACTCGTCTCGGGCGGTTTTCGAGGCCGAGTAAATGGATGCTCCGTCCTCGCTTACTACAAATACTTGCAATTCACAGTCATAGCGTTGTGAAGTGATGAATTGTTCTGTCTCACGGCTGGCGGTGCCATTGCCTATGGCGATTGCCTCTATCTGATATTGTTCTACCAATTTCACGATGCTGCGGGCTGCCTGTGAGTATTCATTCTTGGGCGGATGCGGATAAATGGTTTCATTGTGCAGCAAAGAGCCTTGGGCGTCCAGACAGACTATTTTACATCCGGTACGGTAGCCGGGATCAACTCCCATGACCCGTTTCTGTCCCAAAGGAGGAGCCAGCAGAAGCTGTCTCAGGTTTCCGGCGAAGACGCGGATTGCCTCCTCGTCGGCTTTCTCCTTGCTCAAGGCTGAAAATTCGGTTTCGATGGAAGGCTTCAGAAGCCGCTTGTACGCATCACGCACTGCCTCGCCTACCTGGCGGCTGCATTCATTGTTGCCACGGACATACATTTGTTCCAGCCGTCCGGCGCACTCTTCGTCATCAGGACTTATACTTACTTTCAACAGGCCTTCCGACTCTCCCCGGCGGATAGCCAGCAGACGGTGGGAGGAACAGCGTTTCAAAGGTTCGCTGAAATCGAAATAATCGCGGTATTTGGCGGCTTCTTCCTCTTTGCCTTTCACCACTTTGGAGGTGATGACAGCTTGTCGGGAAAATTGGTTGCGCAGTTGGTTGCGGGCGCGCTCGTCCTCGCTCACTTGTTCGGCTATGATGTCGCGCGCGCCTTTCAGCGCATCCTCTTCGTCTTTCACATCTCCTTTCACAAAAGCGGGGAGACGGCTGTCCAAATGGTTTTCGCGTTGCAATAACAGTAAGGTGGCAAGCGGTTCCAGTCCTTTTTGCCGTGCCGCTTCGGCGCGGGTCTTACGTTTCGGCTTATAGGGCAGATATATGTCTTCCACTTCGGTGGCATCCCAACTCTGTTCAATGCGTTTGCGCAATTCTTCTGTCAGTTTGCCCTGTTCTTCTATGGTAGAAAGAATGGTTTCTTTTCGCTTGGCCAGTTCACACAACTTGTCATTTCTGTCTTTAATTTCGCCTATTTGTACTTCGTCCAGTCCTCCGGTTGCCTCTTTCCGGTATCGGCTTATGAAAGGGATGGTAGCTCCCCCGCCCAGTAGAGATAATGTATTGTCTACTTGATGTACGGAAACCTTCAGGGCTGCGGCAATCATTTTATTGAATAGTTCCATGTCTGTTGTTTTCTTTTGGGGGCAAAGGTATAAAAAAGGTATGGGTTTTTCCGTATAATTTGAGGTTGAAAACAATGTATCTTATCCGTTCGCTCGGTATTCTCTTGATTTTGAAATGACTGCATCGATCCAGGAAGTCATGGAAACATTGTGTTTATTGGATGACAACTTATCATGGGAAAAGAAAAATACAGGATAAATAATTATTTATGTAAAATCAGAATCACGATGAATGCAAAAGTACTTGTTTTGATATTTTTGTTAGGATTTGTTGTTGAATATCCTATATATTCTCAAGAACATAATGGTAGAACCTATACTATAAAAGGGGCTTATAACTTGGTCGAATTTATAGAAATGCTAAAAGAAAAGACCGGTTGTAAGATAACATTATGACCAACAGCAGAAAAGAGGTTTCTCAATGAGAAGATAGCCCATAATGGGTATAACTAATAATATTGTAAGAATTTGATGTACAATCGAATAAAAAGCGTAACTTTGTGGAAATATCAAAGAAGATTATGACTAAAAAACAGATAAACAAGCAATTGATAACTTGGCAGATAATTTCAATGGTTATGCGGCACTGCTTCGTAAAATCAAGCAGCGGGTATTGGTTGCCCAACAACGAGCGATTTATGCCGCCAACGAAGAAATGCTCCGAATGTATTGGGATATTGGAGGTATGTTGCGGCAAAGTCAAGATGCAGATGGTTGGGGCAAGAAAACCTTGCAACGCTTGTCCGTGGACTTGAAGAACGATTATTCCGAAATAAAGGGTTTTTCTGTGCGCAACATGCAGTGTATGATACAGTTCTTCAACGAATACAATCAAGAACTTACGATGGTGAAAGGTGCTGATTCTTCAATTGCGCAATCAATGATTGCGCAATTAGGCGAATATAATTTTTCCTTTCCTATCAAACATCTAGGCTGGACGCATAACCTGATACTCTTACAACAAGTCAAGGATATTCGCGCACGGTATTGGTATATGGTGCAAAGTATTACATCGCATTGGAATACACGCTATCTGCAAGAAGCTATCAAACTTGATGACTATGGCAAGCATGGTGCGTTGGCAAACAATTTCACTGAAACCCTGCCTGTTCCCGAAGTAAACGATGTGAAATCAATGCTCAAAGACCCGTATATATTCGATATGCTGACCTTTACCGACCAATACAATGAGCGTGATGTAGAAATCGGTTTGGTGAAACATGTAGAGAAATTCCTTGTGGAAATGGGTGCAGGTTTTGCTTTCATGGGACGACAATACCATATTGAGGTGTCAGGAGATGATTACTATATTGACATATTGATGTACAATACCTTCCTACACCGCTATTTGGTGATAGAGTTAATCAATAGTTTACTGGTGGTAAGCCGGAAATATGGTCGTAGCCTTTAAGGGTATATTCTAAGTGGTGAATATTTAACCCTTTTAGTTATTATTAACTCATCTACGGTGTCAATACGAGCGATTTATTCTTTTTTTTCGGTGCAATTCGTTTCCGATATTTCACTTCTATTTGGGCTCAATGTCTAAGCCAATACAAAGGTACAATATTTTATCCGATATTGTTTGTTACTTATTGTTTTTTGGAAATAATTTTATTGTAGATATTATTACCTCTACAAAGGCTCTTGTTCCCAATTACGAGGGAAGCCCAACAAGCGAGTTTTCACTGATGGATGGCTTATCAAGAGTTGCTTGAAATCGGTAATGAATGTATTTTCAAGAACAATGGAGTTGAGCCAATACACAACACAGCATAATTGTGGATAAAGAGTTTGTTCTCGGAATGAGAAATCAGCAATCCATGTATTTGGCATACGTTCTGGCATCTTTGGTTTTACTGGAAAGACACGGTTGGACAGTCGTGAATGATGAGCACAACAATTACGAAGCACCGCAAGACACTCTAACCAGCTTCTAAAAAATTTGTGATGATTCAAACCGAACTCTCTTGCGACAGCATGTTTTGCCGTGGCATTTGAAAAATTGGAATAGAGCTTAGAGAGTGTTCCCATTGAGATAACCTCCAATGTTTTCCATACAGGAGGCAGCTCTGGTTCGTTGTATTTGCGGAAATGCTCAGTAATAAAATCATCGTGTGAGCGTTCCACCTCTTTACGGATAACAGCTAAATTGGTAGCAAAACGAGCCTCATTGGTGGCAAAGTTTTCGTCCATAAACCAAAATGCTCCAAATTCAAGAGCAAAGTGCTTGATTATTTTTGTGCGAACAGCAACTTCAATCGTTTGAATGGCAGTAAAGAGCAAAGCCCTAAGTTGCTTATCAAAGGAATACAGGTCGATAATATCTGCAAAACGACAACCTTCTCTAAATTGATGCGTAGTGTGGTCAGCTTCAAAATGTCGCCAATAACCAGCAAGACGAAAATAGCTTATGATGTCAAGGGCTTTAACAGCTCGCTCAACATCATCAATAAGCAAACCTCTTTCTTTGAGAATATCAATTTGTTGTTCCGTGGTTATGGCTCGATTTGTATACCTGACTCCCATAAATAAAAATGTCCCGCTGGGTACGCTAATCTTACGGGAAGCGAGCGGGATTTGTTGGTGCAAAGGTAATTAATTATTTCTAACCTACCAAACAATAGAGCAAATATCAAACAGATATTTTTATCTTACCGCTTCTTTTTCAAATGTTTTTCCGTAATTCTGTACTCGGATTTGGGTAACCATTTCCATGCATTTGAAAATAAAGAAGCGTTATGCTACTCTTGTAAGTGCGAAGCTTGAGAAACTAAACACAAAATCAACAAGAATAGGCATGGTAGTTCCCACGTTATAGCGTGGGCTGCTTTACCATATCTGTTGATTTAGGTTTTCTCAGGACCTGCACTTTAAAATGTGGTTATTGGCAGTGTCACACTTCTTTTTTAGGAGAAAGTGTTACGACAAAAAGAAAAAAGTCAATAGATCTAGCAGCTCAATCCGGGGCAGCTAACGAAGTTGTGTCTAGATATGGATCGGCCTCAAAAGAACATTTAGTATCCTATTCTGGTGTTGACTCACAGTACATAAATGGGATTAAAATTTGGAATAAATAAATCGGGTGTCTTTCTGCAAAGAAAAAGAGTCGTTCCGATGCGTTTCCAGGGCTCACAAGGCTCAAGGCTCACTTATGCGGTATTTTAAACCTTGGTAGATGTGTAAGTATTTGCTTTACAGTCTGTTTGGTGGGACAAAACGTGCGGGTTGAATATTATTCTTTGGTCTTTGGAAAGTTCAGGATTGTCTTGACTTTGTCTGTCGTTTTATAGAATTTGTGTTTGCTTTGACCAGGCTTGTTTTTTGCCGGGTTTTATTCATAATGGCCGGATCAATGGATATGGGCACATTCGGATTTTTCACGATGCCCGGAATGACCAAGTGATGATGTCAATAGAAGTTTCTTTTATTTATACATTTTTCTTTCCGGTAAATGTCGGATGCGTTCGTGTATGTCTGGGGCTCATTATATTATTCATTTTATTTTTTAGAATATAGTCTTGTCCCCTTCTTTTTATTGTAATTAATTAAAAAACAGTGCGTTATTAGGTTTCTTGAAGCTTGTTTTGGGCTTAAATACCGCCTAAGTGAGCCTTTGAGCCCTGAGCCTTGGAAAGCTTGGTGAAAAGACCTTGTAATTCCTTTCAAAAGACCTGTTCTTTGTATAAAAAGACCTTGACGTTTTTTTAAAAGAACCTTGTCTTTGACGCCAAACATCAGGACCTTTTTTTTAAATGTCTGGATCTTTTTCAAAAACAACAAGACCTTTTTTCAAAAGGAACGGGTACAAACGGACGGCCGGTCCGTCTCTTTTCCCAGATAGTGTAATAATTATGAAGAAACTGTTTATTTTACTTGTGTGCCTGTTGCCTGTGTTGGCACAAGCTCAAATGGAAACCTCTGTAGCCGGATTCATCCCTTTATCCGGTAGCGGAAGAATAGTATATAATTTCAATCCCGGATGGCGCTTTCATCGTGGAGACATAAAAGGCGCGGAAGCCGTACGTTTTGATGATACATCCTGGCAGGTAGTGTCTGTTCCGCATACTGTGGAACTGATGCCTGCCGAGGCAAGCGGTTGCCGTAACTATCAGGGTGTGGCATGGTACCGGAAACATTTTGTGATTCCTCAAGATATGAAAGGAAAAGAGGTGTCGCTTCATTTTGAGGGAGCTATGGGAAAACAGGTGATTTATTTAAATGGCAAGAGGGTGCAAGAGCACTTGGGAGGATACCTTCCTTTCACTGTGCAACTGACGGAACAGGGGGTACAGCCCGGAGACAGTTGCTTGCTGGCAGTGATGACGGATAATAGTGATGATAAGAATTTTCCTCCGGGAAAACGTCAATATACCTTGGATTTCGCTTATCATGGAGGAATTTACCGGGATGTGTGGATGATAGGAAAATCAAGTGTAGCTATTACAGATGCCTTGGAGGCCGATAAGGTGGCCGGAGGCGGAGTTTTTGTGCATTTTGACAATATAAGCGGGAAAAAAGCGGAAGTGTATGTGGATACGGAAGTGCATAACAGTGGAAAGCGGACGCGTACCGTAGCCGTGGAGACGGTTTTGGCGGATGCCGGCGATGTTCCCGTAAAACGGGTTTCGCAACAGGTGAAGCTGCAAGCAGGGGAATCGAAGACGGTGCGGCAACGGTTTGCAGTTCGCAATCCTAAGTTATGGTCTCCTGACTCGCCTTATTTGTATAGGATACAATCTCGTGTCAAAGCCGGACATGAAGTGTTGGATGGGGGAGTGACACGTGTGGGGATCCGCAAAGCGGAATTTAAAGGTAAGGATGGCTTTTGGTTGAATGGCAAGCCTTTTGGTCAATTGGTCGGCGCGAACCGTCATCAGGATTTTGCATACGTGGGTAATGCGCTGCCCAACAGCCAGCAATGGAGGGATGCCAAACGCTTGCGTGATGCAGGATGTACCATTATCCGTGTAGCTCATTATCCGCAAGATCCGGCATTCATGGATGCTTGCGACGAAATGGGGCTGTTTGTTATTGTGGCTACTCCGGGATGGCAATATTGGAATAAAAATCCGGAGTTCGCAAAGCTGGTACATCGGAATACCCGTGAGATGATACGCCGGGACCGCAATCATCCCAGTGTGCTGATGTGGGAGCCTATTTTGAATGAAACGCCTTATCCGCGCGATTTTGCACTGGAGGCGTTACGGATTACATGGGAGGAGTTTCCTTATCCCGGACGTCCTGTAGCGGCAGCCGATGTTCATTCGAAAGGAGTGGCGGAAAACTATGATGTGGTGTACGGATGGCCGGGAGATGATGAGAAGGCAGACCGTCCGGAACAATGTATTTTTACTCGTGAGTTTGGCGAGAATGTGGATGACTGGTATGCACATAATAATAATAACCGTGCCAGCCGTAGCTGGGGGGAACGCCCGTTGCTGGTGCAGGCGTTGTCATTATCAAAGAGTTATGATGAAATGTACCGCACTACAGGGCAGTTTGTCGGTGGGGCGCAATGGCATCCTTTTGACCATCAGCGGGGGTATCATCCCGATCCGTATTTCGGGGGCATTTATGATGCGTTCCGTCAGCCTAAATACGCTTATTATGCTTTTCGCAGCCAGTCTGCCGCGACATTGAAGCATCCTGTGGCGGAATGTGGCCCTATGGTGTTTATCGCCCATGAGATGTCTCCTTTCTCGGATGCCGATGTGGTGGTGTTCAGTAATTGTGACTCGGTTCGTCTCTCTGTCTATGACGGTACTGAGAGCCGGACGCTTCCGGTTGTTCATGCGCAGGGACACATGCCTAATGCCCCGGTGATATTCAAGGATGTATGGGATTTCTGGGAAGCACGCGAGTATAGTTATAAGCAAAAAAACTGGCAGAAAGTAAATATGGTGGCAGAAGGAATTATAGACGGTAAAGTGGTTTGCACCTATAAGCGGATGCCGTCACGCCGCAGCACGAAGTTGCGTATGTATGTGGATACGGAAGGAAAGCAATTGGTGGCAGACGGTTCGGATTTTATCGTAGTAGTGGCCGAAGTGACGGATGATAGCGGTAATGTGCGCCGTCTGGCAAAAGAAAATATCGTATTTACTGTAGAAGGTGAAGGACGAGTTATAGGGGATGCCTCTATCAATGCCAATCCGCGCACGGTGGAGTTTGGCTCTGCTCCCGTATTGATCCGTTCTACCCGCAAGCCCGGCAAAATAAAGGTGAAGGCCCATGTGCAGTTTGAAGGAACGAATGCACCGGTTGCTACGGAAATAGAATTAGAAAGTATTCCGTCAGAACTGCCTTTCTGTTATACGGAGGAGGAGACGGATGCCCAATCAGCCGGAGCAGGACTGGCCGGAAGCCCTGTTAGAACAGAAAGAATGGCGGGGAAAGTTGTGCTGACAGAAGAGGAAAGGCAAAAAGTATTGATGGAGGTGGAGAGACAGCAAACTGAATTCGGTACGGAGAAGTAATATAGATAGAACGCGGACTTATCTCGTTCCAATCTAACCAATAATTGGTATTTAACTAATTTCAATTTAAGTACCAACGGATTTTTTCTTATCTTTGATCTCGGTTTGAAGAAAACTAAATACTTATGAAGAAATATATACTTATTATACTTTGTTGCCTGACAAGCTTTCCTCTGTGGTCATATAATGTGAATATGATTGTGGAACATTATTCTGTAGATCAAGGGCTTCCTAATAATACGGTAAACTGTACCTTGAAAGACAGAGATGGCTTTATCTGGTTCGGAACCTGGTATGGCTTATGTTGTTTCGATGGAGTGAAGTTTAAAACATTCAATAAACAGGAGCACGATTCGGATGTGCCGCCACGTAAGATCCAGCGCATAGTCGAGGATAAAAACGGGTATATATGGGTAAAGACCATTGACCGTAAGTTGTATGTCTTCAATAAAGTGACCGAATGTTTTCATGCTGTTTATGATGACATGAAGAACTATTCGGAGAATATTCAGGTGATAAAATTACAAAATACGGCCGAGGGGGATGTGTTGTTGCTGACCAAAGATAAAAATCTGTTGTTGGCCGGGGTAGATGAAAAGGGGCAGGTAACTATCAAGATTCTGTTCGACTCTCGGGACGAGATAAACAAGCATGATTATACACTGAAACACCATGTCCTGTGCGAAACGGAGGAATATATCAGTTGGATAGGAACTGATTATAAGGTGTCTGCCGTGCATAAAGGAGCGGAATTGGCATCCCGGCCTGCCGATTTCATAACCAGTAAGATTAATTCCGGTGACAAGGATAGTTTTACCAGTTTCTTTGAGGATGGCAGGAAGGTATGGGTCGGAGATCGTGCGGGTATTTTTTACAGTATCGATGTAAGGACCGGTTTGGTAAACCGGTATGTACTTTCCGAAATAAAAGGTGCGATCAGCAATTTGCTGGTTACTCCGGCAGGTTATGTCTATCTCAGTGTGGCCGGACAAGGTACATACGAATATGATTTGGCCGAGCGCAGGTTGCAAAAGATAAATACTGAAATGAATGACGCTATGGTTACTCATGCATTCATAGACCAGTATGATAAAATATGGTTTCACGAAAATGAGAAGGCGCTGATTTATTATGATCCGTTGAACCATACCGCAAAACGGTTTCCGTTTACCATGTTCGGCAAGATAACCACCCTGTATTCGGAAGATGCCGGCGAAAGAGGGCTTTTTTTCCTGTCTCCGGCAGGAGAGGCCTGGTTGTTCGACAGGGAACATGTGGAGATGGTTTATATTAATAAATTGAAACAACTTTCTAATGATAGGGCAAATCAGCAGTTTTATCATCTGATGTTGGATAATGACGGGGTATTGTGGCTTTCCTCTGCCGATGAAGGGGTGTATTGCATGAATTTCCCCAAGAAGCAATTCAATCTGCTTTCGTTGTCTCCGCAATCAGCCGGTCGGGAAAATTATGCGACAGGGGTAAGAGCCCTTTTCCAATCAAAAAGTGGCGATATCTGGGTGGGCACCCGTTGGCAGAGTGTTTATCGGATGGACCGGAACGGTGTAACCAAACATGTTTTTTCGACAGGTGACGAGCATATAGGTAATGTATATCACATCATGGAAGACGACAAGGGAAACCTTTGGTTCTCTACCAAAGGCGACGGATTGGTGAAAGCTGTTCCTGATGAGAAAGCTGCAGGTGGTTTCCGTTTTAAACGCTATCTGCATAATTTGTCTGATTTGTCGTCGATCAGCGGGAATGATGTGTATTTCACTTATCAGGATGAAAAGAAACGTATCTGGGTGGGTACTTTGGACGGAGGATTGAATCTGCTTTGTGAGGAAAATGGGGAAGTCACTTTTAAGAATAAATATAACGGATTCAAGAACTATCCTACGTATGGCCTTTATATGGAAGTGAGAAATATGATAGAGGATAATGACGGGCGTATGTGGGTAGGTACGATGGACGGGCTGATGTCTTTTAAAAACAACTTTGCCTCAGTGGAGCAGATTGATTTTGAAACCTATCGTGGTTCCAACCGGATAAATTATGCCGATAGCGATGTGTACGCGCTTTATAAAGACGAGTTCTCTCAGATATGGGTATGTGTGTTTGGTGGAGGATTGAGCAAATTGTCGGGATACGATGAGGAAACGCATAAGCTTTCATTTAAATCGTATGGCTGGGAAGACGGATTGAATAATGATGTGGTGATGTCTATGATAGAAGATGATAACGGTTTTCTTTGGCTTGCTACAGAAAAAGGACTCTCTTGTTTTGACAGAGCGACAAGCCAGGTGCGTAACTATGACAAATATGATGGCTTTCCTCCGGTTGTGATGGAAGAAAACACCGCACTGAAAACGCTGGACGGAGAACTTTGGCTGGGGTGTAAAGAGGGTATCTTGACCTTTTCTCCCGATAAGCTGGAAACGCAAAGATTTGATTATAATACATTTATTGTAGGATGTCAGATATCAAACCGGGATATACGCAGCTATACGGACCATCCCATTATTGACCGGTCCATTACCTATACAGACAGGATTACATTGAATCATAACCAGTCCATGTTTACTTTAGAGTTTGCGGCGTTGAACTATAATAATCAGAACCGTGTGTCTTACAAATATATTTTGGAAGGATATGAAAAAGAATGGCACTATAACGGGAAGAACCGTATAGCATCCTATACCAATGTTCCTCCCGGCAAGTATCTTTTCAGAGTACAGACACTGGATGAGGCAAATCCCGGTTTGGAGTCTTTCCGTGAGTTGACCGTTGTCATTCTGCCGCCTTGGTGGGCCAGTTGGTGGGCGTATGTTATCTATATGATTATAGCCGTAGCCTTATTGCTGGTGGCTATAAAATTATCTCTTTTCATGATTAAGGTGAAGAATGATGTGTATATCGAACAAAAATTGTCCGAATTGAAAATCAAGTTCTTTACCAATATCTCGCATGAGTTGCGTACTCCGCTGACTCTGATCCAAGGGCCTATTCAGGAACTGAGAGAAAAGGAGAAACTATCTCAGAAAGGAATGCAATATGTGGATCTGATGGAAAAGAATACCAAACAGATGCTGCAACTGGTCAATCAGATATTGGATTTCCGTAAAATACAGAACGGCAAGATGCGTCTGCATGTGTCGTTGTTCAACCTGAATGAGATGGTAGACTCTTTTGAGAAAGAATTCAGGGTGATGGCCGAAGAAAATGAAGTCAGCTTCACGTTCCAGCTGGCCGGTGAGGATATCATGGTATGGGCGGATAAGGAGAAAGTGGC
>OIRJ01000094.1_pt1 | contig 36206 bp, 37 predicted proteins | sample 1586241 | NCBI WGS metagenome assembly OIRJ01 (sample SAMN02675048, study PRJEB24791) | human gut metagenome, SKBSTL034 | isolation source: stool | host: Homo sapiens | place: USA
CTGACAACATGATAGTATGAATTGTATGAAATGTCGTTGATTTGTGCTTGACAATCGGATTCCTTATGTGGAGCAGACCTTCGGTTATGACCTGAACCGTACCTGCGATGAAATTCGGCCGACCTATCATCATGTGGAGACCTGTCAGGAAACTGTGCCGGAAGCAATCATTGCTTTTCTGGAAAGCGTCAGTTTTGAGGATGCACTTCGCAATGCGGTCTCTCTGGGCGGCGACAGCGACACCCTTGCCTGCATCACCGGCGGCATTGCCGAAGCTTTTTACGGGATGCCGCAGGAACTGCGGGACGAGACTTTGAAACGTCTGCCGGAGGATATCCGGGGAGGATATGAGCTGTTTCGGTGGAACATCGGCCAGAGATAAGACATTCGGAGAACCAAGGAGCAGATACAACACACTCGTGATGTGAAGTATCTGCTCCTTGGTTTTTAATAAGACTCGATGAAGGGCGTCTTGCATCGGCCTGAAAAATCCGATATACTGAACCCAGAGAGTATATCGAATTTTTTGGGAAAAGGAGAGAACGGTATGGAACATCTTTATGAAAAGGCACTGGAAAGTGCGGAATATATCAAGACGCACACGAAAAAGCGCCCGAAGATCGCGGTGGTGCTGGGCTCCGGCCTTGGCAAGCTGACCGCGGACTTTACGGACACGGAAGAACTGTCCTACAAGGATATCCCCAACTTCCCGGTATCCACGGTGGCAGGACACAAAGGCGCATTGTTGGCTGGCAAGCTGGGGGACACGGAAGTCTACGCCATGGAAGGCCGCTTCCATTTCTATGAGGGCTACTCCATGAAGGAAGTCTGCTACCCGTTCTATGTGTTCAAGCTGTTGGGCGTGGAAAAGGTGGTGTTGACCAACGCCTGCGGCGGCATCAACCGGGAGTTTGCGCCGGGCACCCTGATGCTCATTACCGACTTCATCAACATGATGGGCACGAACCCCCTCATTGGCCCCAACGATGAGCGCTTCGGCCCCCGCTTCCCGGACATGACCGAACCTTACAGTCTGGAACTGCGGAACCTTGCCAAGCAGACCGCCGATGAACTGGGCATTGCCTACAAGGAGGGCGTTTACATGGGCTTTATGGGCCCTTGCTATGAAACGGCGGCTGAAATTCGCGCCTTTGCGGGGATGGGAGCCGATGCCGTGGGTATGAGCACCGTGCCGGAAACCATGGCCTGCAACTACATGGGCATGAAGATACTGGCCATCAGCTGCATCACTAACATGGCCACCGGCATCCAGACGGTCAAGCATAGCCACGCCCGCGTGCTGGAGATCGCAAATCAGGCAGGCGATACCCTGTGCCGATGGCTGGGTGCGGTGATTCAGAGAATGGAGTAAAAAAGATATACCATGAAAATCCTTTCGTTTGGTTCCCTCAACTACGATTATACCTATGAGGTCGAGCACTTTCTCGCGCCCAAAGAGACCCTTGCGGCCAAGTCCATGCAGCGGGGCTTTGGAGGGAAAGGCGCAAACCAGTCTATCGCCTTTGCACGAGCTGGATTGTCAGTATACCATGCGGGTCGTGTCGGCGCAGATGGACAACCATTTGTGGATTACCTGAAACAAAATGGTATTTATACAGATTATCTGATAAAGGACGATGCTGCTGCCACCGGCCACGCCATCATTGAGGTATGCCGCGGCGAAAACTGTATCCTGATCTACGGCGGTGCCAATCAGGAGATCACCACAGAGCAGATCGACCACACGCTGAAAGCCTTTTCGCCAGGCGACTGGCTGGTGCTGCAAAATGAGATCTCCAATCTGCCGTACCTGATGCAGGCCGCACAGAAAAAGGGACTTTCCATTTTCTTCAATGCCGCACCCTACGATGTCGGCATCTTGACCTACCCGATGGAACTGGTGGATGTGCTCTGTGTCAACGAGGTGGAAGCCTGCGCCCTTGCCGGAACCGAGACCTTTGAAGCGGACGCTGTTTTGACCCTGCTGCACGAAAAATACCCGCAGACCCGTCTGCTTCTGACAGCCGGGAGTGCGGGCAGCTATTATCTGGATGCGGAGCGGCGGCTGTTTGTCCCCTGCGAAAAGGTGCAGGCTGTGGATACTACAGCTGCCGGGGACACTTACAGCGGCTATTTTCTGGCGGGCCTTTGCAGCGGCAGTTCAGTAGAGGACGCCATGCGGCTTGCTACCAAAGCAGCCGGAATTGCCGTGCAGCGCAAAGGTGCAGCGGCATCCATCCCGGAAATCAAAGAGTTGAAATGAATGATACAGAAGGCCATGTGGATATTCTGGTCTGCATGGCGGGCACCGGCGGCACGGGTTTTGGCACAGCAAGTTATCTGCGCAGCCGCAACCCGAATCTGCAAGTGGTTCTGGTGCAGCCCCATCCGGACTCCCGCCTGACCCCGGAGCACCCGGATGCGCAGATCATAGATGGCGTTTTGCCGGCGTATGATGTGCCGGAAAGCGCACTTTCCGACTATCTGCGGCCAGACTGGAGCGATGCGTGCATCAATGTCCGCACCAAGGAAGCCTACGAAACGGCCCATGAGGTGCTGCGGGCGGAAGGACTGTTTCTGGGCACATCGGCAGCAGCGGCTTTGCACGCAGCGGTGCAGGTGGGCCGCAGACCGGAGAATCAGGGAAAGAACATCGTGGTCATCGTCCCGGACAACGGCATGAAATATCTGTCTACGCCGATGTACCGGCAGAAATGATAAAAACACGATGATGCGACTGAATTTTGAAAAGATTGCATAGGATTTTATAAAAGTGTTATTCTTTTATGAATTTTAGCACTCTTCTATTGACACTGCTAATGAACGGTGCTATAACAGTGGCGTGCTCAGGAGGAAGGGCAAAAGGAGAGCCGCTAGGCTCCCCGGAAAGCCTTTCCGAGTGGACGCTTCAGATTTTTTGCCCCGACCCGAACGCCGGGATTGGAGGAATGATTTATGCTTATGCCGACTGTTTTCCATGAAAACCTGTTCGATGATTTCTTCGATCCGTTCTGGAATGACGCTGCACTGGAACGTATGATGAACCGTGAGGCTCGTGATACCTTTGGTAAGCGCGGTGCAAACATGATGAAGACCGATGTCAAACAGACGGACAACGGCTACGAAGTAGCGGTTGACCTGCCGGGCTGCAAGAAGGAAGACGTTCAGATGGATCTGAACGACGGCTACCTGACCATTCAGGCAGTGCGCAGCCACAGCAACGATGAAAAGGATAAGAAGGGCCGCTATCTGCGGCGCGAATCCTTCTCCGGCACCTGCGCACGTAGTTTCTACGTGGGCGATGTGAAGAAGGAAGACATCCACGCAAAGTTCGAGGATGGCGTCCTGCACGTCGAGCTGCCTGCTCCTCAGCAGACGAAGGCTTTGCCTGAGAACCCGAATCTGATTGCAATCGAGTAAAACGCCGGTCGTGTGCGCCAAGGCACAACGCACATAAGATGCCCCCGGAGAGCCGCAACAAGCCCTCCGGGGGCATTTTTGGTTTTCGGTATCTGTTCCGCCGGGAAAAAGTGTGGTATACTGAAACCGACAACTCGGAATTTGTGGAGATAAGTATGATAGTACCTGTAAATGAAACAAATCTTCTTCAAGCCGCAACCATCCATTCAATATCCTGGAAGGAATCGCATCGTGCATTTTGTACTCCTGATTTCATAGAAACACACACGCCAGATCGGCAACGGGAGTATTTTAGAAACAAGGTGAACAACGGAACAAAGCTCTATATGCTTGTAGAAGAAAAACCAATAGGGGTTGTTTCTGTAACAAAGGGTTTAATAGAGGATCTTTATATTCTTCCAGATATGCAAAACATGGGTTATGGAACGAAATTATTGCTATACGCAGTAGGCCAATGTACGGATACCCCTACGCTGTGGATTCTTGAGAATAATATAAATGCTGAGAGACTCTATCGTCGAATAGGCTTTAAGGAGACAGGGAGAAAGAACGCAATAACAAATAAGCTTGATGAGATTGAGTTCGCATTGACATAAATTCCAGTTTGCCGGGCAGACAGGCATCTGAAAAACCACACAAAAACGAGGGAGCAGCCATGGTGCTTTATTTTTCGGGAACCGGAAACAGCCGGTATCTGGCGCGGTGCATTGCCGAAGGGCTGGGCAAGACCGAGCTGACCGGGGCAGAGCGCATCTGATTTGTGATGGACTGCAGCAGCGAGATCGACAATGCAGCAGGACGTGTGAAGGAAAGCGGAAAACAGATGAAGTTTTTATACTTGCATGGGCTAGGACAAAAACCAGACAGTTGGAACCGAGTAATAAAAGAAACGAAGGTCTCAGACAGCAGCGTCAGCTTGAGTCTGGCAGAGATGCTGGAGGGCAAAGCGGCCACCTATGGGGAGCTGTATGCTGCATTCTCAGGAAGGTGCGACAAGGAAAATAATGAGATCGTTTTGTGCGGGCTTTCCTTGGGTGCGGTTCTGGCACTTAATTATGCGATAGACCATCCGAATAAAGTAAAGGCACTGGTGCTAATTGCAGCACAATATAAAATGCCTGAAAAGCTATTGAAGTTCCAGAATATGCTGTTCCGCTTTATGCCAAATGCAACATTCAAGCAATTTGGATTCAAAAAAGCAGATGTGATCAGTTTGTGCGGCACGATGGCAGAATTGGATTTCAGGGATTCATTATGTAAGGTGTCCTGTCCTGTATTGATCGTTTGTGGCGAAAAGGACAACGCAAACAAAAAAGCCTCAAAGGAACTTGCCAGTTATTTGAGCGATTCCCACTTCCATGAACTTCTGAAAGCAGGTCATGAAGCAAACATAGAAGCTCCGGAGGAATTGGCAACAGTGTTACAGGAATTTTATGATAATGTCGAATAAACTACGATTCATCAAAGAAAGAGGACTGTAAAATGAACATCGAAGAACGGGCGGCACAGGCTGCCGCATGGAAAGCTACTGGACAGTGCAACTGTGCACAGGCGGTGCTGAAGGCATTTGAGGACAAGCTGCCGGTGGATGCCGACACCCTGATGAAGCTGGGCGCAGGCTATGCCGCCGGCATGGGCTGCATGGAGAGCACCTGCGGCGCACTGATCGGCGCTGTGATGGTGGCGGGCATCGTCACCGACGGCAAGGGCACACCCCGCATTTCCAAGGAGCTGCTGCAAAACTTTCAGGAAAAGTGCGGTGCTACCATCTGCAAAGATCTGAAGGGGATAGAGAACGGCGCACCGCTGTGCCCGTGCCCGGAGTGCGTCCGCAACGCTGTTCTGGCACTGGGCGAGGTGCTGGGAGAGTAAGATGAAGAAGATCTTGTTTGTTTGCCACGGCATTATGTGATACATACTGTGGGACCGATATGGAATGGTGGAAGGAATAGAGAAGGGGCAGTTTGATTTAGTGGAATGGGTGCTATTTGATTCTCATACAGAATCGGTGTATGAAGCAGAAGTTACGCTCTATTATAATATACGAATTTAGTTTATTTGAATCAAAGCAAAAAGCTCAAAAAGGAGAGATTATTCATGGTTTTATTGGTTGTAGATGCACAGAATGGTATCGTGGATGAACGCTTATATGAGTTCAGAAAGTTTGTTGGTAATATCAAAAAGCTGATTGGAGCAGCTCGAGAACAAGGCATAGAAGTTATTTATGTACAGCATGATGATGGACCTGATACCGGATTCTCTGTCGTGGATGATGAGTTTGAGGTTTATTCCGAGTTTCAACCGATGCCTGATGAAAAACGGTTTATCAAGTCCGTATGCAGTGCGTTCAAAAAAGAGAGTGGTCTGCTTGAGTATCTGACTGCAAAGGAAGAAAAAGACGTGATGATTTGTGGCATTATGACTGATTTCTGTATCAATGCCACGATAGAGGCTGGTTTTGAGCATGGCTTACACATGATTGTTCCTGCCTATGCAAATTCTACGCAGGACAATGAGTACATGACGAGGGAACAGGCTTACCATTACTATAATGAATTTCTCTGGCCTGAACGATATGCAGACTGCGTACCAATGGACAGGGCATTGGAATTACTCAAAAAATGATATAGCGTAAACGGTCTTTGCTGAATACCTTTCGCCCCGGCGATGTGGCAGACCCGTGGTACACCGGGGATTTTGAAGCCACATGGCAGGATGTGCTGGAGGGCTGCACCGCCCTGCTGGAAGAGCTGCGATAAAAGGGAAAGGGGATGACGAAACATTATTGCGAGGGCGAACGGTTTGCTGACCTGTCGTTTGCCGGGGAAGTCTTTGATAGTATAAACCTATTGACATTGTAAGAAAATGGGTTTATACTATCCCCAACACAAGGAAGGGAGCGCAGACAGATGAAACATACAGCAGATGCCCGGCACAGGCTGCCCGGGCGAATGCGCTGCTCCCAGACAAATTCCCGGCAGACAGACTGAGAAAAAACAGGAAGATGCCGTTGTCTGGGAGAAGTGCCCGAACATACATCGTCACAATAAAAGGAGAACCGACAATGGCTGATTATAAACTGTGGAACGCACTGAAGGATGCTAAAAAATATCGCTGGGTGGAACTTTCTCACTCGCTGAACAACGAAAGCCCCTACTGGTCCGGCATCCCGGAAGGCTCTGTGGAGCTGGCAAAGACCGTGTGGGACTGGGGCAAGCCAGAACTGGAATGTCTGATCCAGACCTTCAAATTCCCCGGACAGTTCGGTACCCACATCGACTTCCCGGGTCACTTCATCAAGGGCAAAGCGCTGTCCGAAAAGTATGATGTGAACGACCTGATCTTCCCGCTGGTGGTCATCGATATTTCTGAGCAGGCCAAGAAAGACCCCCGCTACGCTGTGACGGTGGAGGACATCAAGGCCTATGAGGCAAAGTACGGTCCTATCCCGGATGGTGCGCTGGTGGCTCTGCGCAGCGACTGGTATAAGAAGTGGCCGGATATGGATGCGCTGTCCGGCATCGACGCAGAGGGCAAAGAAAATGCCCCCGGCTGGTCGCTGGAAGCATTGGAGTATATCTACAAGGTGCGCAACGCCGCCGCCAACGGCCACGAAACGCTGGATACCGATTCCTCTGCGGTGGCGGAGGAAAAGGGTGACCTTGCCTGCGAGCGCTATGTTCTGGATAACGACAAGCTGCAGGTGGAGGTGCTTGCCAATCTGGATAAAGTACAGCCTGCCGGTGCGGTGGTCATCGTTTCTTATCCCCGCATTGAAGGTGCAACTGGTCTGCCCGCACGGGTCTGGGCCATTACCGAATAAGAGCGGAGAAGCGGGAAAATGTCCTTGCAGCGGGCAATGGTCACACCGCCGTCAAGCTGACCTTACAGGAGCTGGAAGCAGCCGCCGGAGCCGAGGGCTGGGTGGATGTCTGCAAGGAGCCGGAAGGCGAATAAAAAGGGTCCATCCCGCAGTATTGCTGTTGGATGGACCCTTTTGTGTTATATTTTACAATAAATTAGGCAGTTTCCCGTGTATTCACAGCGCCACGCTGACCGGCAGGACATACACGCCGTCGGCGGTGTAGAAGGTGATCTGAGTAATCGTCTTGCCGATGATGGATGCAAAGTAAGGATCATCGGCATTGAAGCCCAGCTTGGTACCATGCCAGATGTTGGCCAAATGTTGCAGGCCGTACTCACTGCCATCGGCGGTGGTCAGAACTACGCCGTAGACCTTGTTGGCCTTGTAGTCCAGATCAAAACCGGAGATTTTCATCTCGTAGGTGGCGCGGTGACCGTTGGTATTCAGCTTCACAGTGGTGCCCTCTACGGTGGTCTCGGTGGCGTGGACCTTGCCAAACTCCCACTTGCCGCGCAGCAGGTTATACCATGCGGTGATGTAGTAGGCAGGGGTCTCGCTGAGCTTGTAGTAAGCGTAGCTCTCGTTCTCAAACAAGGCATCTGCGCCGGTGTAGGTGGTGGTGGATTCCTTGTCCTTCAGGGTAACGGTAATGTCGTAGCTGTCGGCATCGGTGACCTGCTTTGCATTCTTCAGCGCCCACGGGGTCAGCACCTTGACCGGGAAGGAAACGCCGGTGATGTCGGTGCCATCTGCGTTGACGTGGTAGGAACCGGCGGCAAGGTTGCCCGCACGGGTCTTGTTCTTGGTGGCGCTGGTCACAGCGTCAATCTCAGATGCGTTGTCCACACCGGCAGCCTTGTAGAAGTCGGCGTAGGGGATGTTCATCTGGACATAGCTGGAGGTCAGGCAGTTTTCCTGTTCCACCTCTTCCGCAGCGAAGGCCGGGACTGCCACAGCGCATACCAGCATAGCGGCCGCAAGTGCACCTGCAAATACTTTTTTCAATCTCATGATAACACACCTCTATTTCAGTTTTGAAAAACAGTTAGCTTTGCCTAACAATTGGTGCAAAAAATACAGGGGAAAACCCCTCAGATGGTTAGGCAAAACAAATTCACAAAGTAAAAATAGCACTCCCATCGGGCGTTGTCAAGCAGAAACCGGCAAGTTTGCAGAGGTGAATTTTTCAATGCAGGAAACGATCTGCATTCTCTATACCGCAAAGCCCTTGACCTTTTTGCCGGAGCGCAGTATACTGCCTGTATGGTTAGTTGCATTTAACTACAAGGAGGTACTACATGATACAAGACGCATTCTGGGGGATTTTGATCCCCTTTCTGGGCACAAGCCTTGGGGCGGGCTGTGTGTTCTTTTTGAAAAACTCTCTGCGTGACGGTATTCAGCGGGCATTGACTGGCTTTGCCGCCGGAGTGATGGTGGCGGCATCGGTGTGGAGCCTGCTGATCCCGGCCATGGAGCAGGCCGCAGATCTGGGCAGGCTGGCATTTTTCCCGGCGGCGGTGGGTTTCTGGCTGGGCATCCTGTTTTTATTGCTGCTGGACCATCTCATCCCGCATCTGCACCAGAACAGCTTGCAGGCCGAAGGGCCAAAAAGCCAGCTCCAGCGCACCACCATGATGGTTCTGGCGGTGACGCTGCACAACATCCCGGAGGGTATGGCAGTGGGCGTGGTCTACGCCGGGTATCTTGCTGGGACTGCTCAGATCACTGCCGCCGGGGCGCTGGCACTTTCCCTTGGCATTGCCATCCAGAACTTCCCGGAGGGTGCCATCATCTCCATGCCACTGCGGGCGGAAGGAATGAAAAAAGGCCGAGCGTTCTGGGGCGGCGTGCTGTCCGGCATCGTAGAGCCCATCGGGGCAGTGCTGACGATTCTGGCAGCAGGCATCGTGGTGCCTGCTTTGCCCTATCTGCTCAGCTTTGCCGCCGGAGCCATGCTGTATGTGGTGGTGGAGGAACTGATCCCGGAAATGTCGCAGGGACAGCACTCCAACGTCGGCACGGTGTTTTTTGCGGTAGGCTTCAGCGTGATGATGGTACTGGATGTGGCACTGGAATAGCGCATGGTTGAGAAAATTGCGATGCAAGGGGCGAAGAAAGGAAAAATATGAAAGACAGAGATCTGCCAGTTGACCACAGCTGCCATTCCAAGCCCTGCAAAAGACGGATTGTGGAGATCGGATTGAATAAACAGTATGATTGATATCATTTTTCATGACAAAACGGGGGTCACTCCCTATAATCCCGGACAAACAGGCGGCTTTGAAAATGCGGCCGGAAGTGGAGAAATTCACTATTACCGGCTGTTTGATGGCGTGGGGATCATGCTGCTGCGGCTGGAGATGGAGACCTATACGGAAATCCGCACGCAGATCGGTATGATAGAGATCAATTTCTGCATCAATGGCCGTTTTGAAACCAGCTTTTCCATGCGTGATAGCGTTCTGCTAAAGCCGGGGGATATGGCCGTCAGCTGCTACGACGGACGGCATGGAACACGTTCAGAGTCACGGTTCCCGCTGGGCTGTTACGAAGGGCTGTGTCTGGAAGTTGATCCAGCAGCCGCTCAGAACTGGCTTGAGAAGAACGCACCGGGCTTTTCGGTGGATTTTGCGGTACTGAAGCAGAATCTTCTGGGAAACCGATGGTTCATGTTCGGTACGGCAGGACCCCGCTGTGAGCACGTTTTCCGGGAATTGTACGAAAATGCGCCCTACATGGATCTCCGGTTCCTGCGGCTCAAGGTGGTGGAGCTGTTGATGCTGCTGAGCCGCATTCCGCAGGAGGAAGGAACGGACTTGTACTGTTCTACCGAACAGACCGAACTGGCACACCATCTCCGGGATCACCTTCTGACAAACCGGGAGGGGTATGTCTCCCTTGCGCAGCTGGCAGAAGAACACGGGATCTCGGTTTCGCACCTGCAAAAAATGTTCAAACAGGTCTACGGTGTGCCAGTATACCACTATATCAAGGAATACCGTCTGGAACAGGCTGCCGTAGAGCTTGTCCGGAGCGCAAAGCCCATTACGCAGATCGCACAGAATGCAGGATATGACAACGCCAGCAAGTTTTCGGAGGCTTTCCGGAAACGATATGGAACGACCCCGTCGCAGTACCGCACCCACGCAAATGGACTCGCAAAACGGAGCAGGAAAATCAGAATGGAGTAGTCCACGGCCGAAAAATATGCTAAAGTACAGAGCGGTTAGAACAAACTTACTTTAAAACCGGAGGTACTTTCATATGATGATGAAAAAGAAATTTGTTGCAGTGGCCTTGTCTGCGGTCTGCCTGCTGTCTGCTGTCGGCTGCGGCCAGCAGAGCGCAAGCACAGCGTCTTCGGCATCCAGCGTTTCCTCCTCGGTGGCTTCTTCGGCTTCCGCAAGTCAGGTAATGGATGCGGAGGATTATCTGTCTGGTATCAGCGGGACTTATGTGGAACTGTTCCCGGAGATGGCAAAGAGTGAATACCGGAATTTGTGGATCGACGCTGCGACTCCGCTGGTAGGCGAGGACAATGCGGAATCGGCTACGGATATGCTGCTGGGAATGTGCATGGCAGAGCCGTATGGCGAGGAGGCTGTTGAAAAATATGCAGCAGATCCGGACAGCACGGCGTTCAACTGCTATTTTCTGGGCGGCGTGGAAAAATTCGTGATGAATGGCGACACTATCACCGGTCTGGATGCGCAAGGACAGGAAGTGTTTGCACACACCTACCAGAAACTGGATGTGGACAATGAAAACAGCTTCCTCTTCTACCAGAGCGAGGATGCGGATTCCGGGGAGTTTACCTACTTTGCCTTTGCGCCCGATACGATGGAAACGACGTATCATCTGGAATTCCGCTATGCAGAGGATCTCGACGACCTGCAGAGCTGGTATGAAGGAAATTATGCTTATTGGAATGCTGCCGCCATCGCAGAGGACTATGATCAGGCAACTATGGAAAATGTCATTGAACTTTTCGTCACGGAAAATTTGTCTGAGGCAGAATAAACGGCACATGCGCACCCGATCATGTCAGGCGGTACGCATGGCAATATTACGGTAAGGATGTGATTTGATTGAAAAAACGATCGGACTTTTCCCGGCTGATGGGCTATGCAGGCGGACATCGGGTATTCACCTATGCTTCACTGGTGCTCTCCGCTGTCAGCGCACTGATGGCGCTGATCCCGTTCCTCTATATCTGGATGATCTTGCGGGATGTGTTGAACGCCGCGCCGGACTATGCGCAGGCGGTGAACATCCCCCATTACGGCTGGATGGCAGTGCTGTTTGCGGTGCTGGCTTACCTCATTTACATTGCGGCACTGATGTGCTCCCATCTGTCGGCGTTCCGGGTGGCGACCAATCTGCGGCTGGAGGTTTCCGAACACCTTGCCACACTGCCGCTGGGCTTTACGGAGACGTTTGGCAGCGGTAAGCTGCGCAAGATCATCCACGAGAGTACTGGCGCAGCGGAGACATTTCTCGCCCATCAGCTGCCGGACAAATATAATGCAATGGCAACACCCATAGGTCTGTTGGTTCTTTTGCTTGTGTTCGACTGGCGGCTGGGTCTGCTGAGTCTCGTTCCGGTGGCACTGGGCTTCGTCATCATGTCCGCCATGACAGGAAGGCGGATGGCAGACAAAATGCGGCAATACGGTAATGCGTTGGAATCAATGTCTAACGAGGCCGTGGAGTATGTCCGCGGCATCCCGGTAGTCAAGACCTTCGGGCAATCCGTCTTTTCGTTCAAAAAATTCAAAGCGACCATTGATGAGTACGAAAAGTGGGTCATTGCCTACACCAAAGATCTGCGGATGCCGATGATGCTCTATACTGCCGCAATCAACGGTGTGTTTGCTTTCTTGATTGTAGGTGGGCTTCTGTTCACCCGGAACGGTGTGACTTCGGAATTTCTGCTGAACCTGCTGTTCTACATCATCATTACCCCGGTAATCTCCCTGACCCTGACCCGCATCATGTACATGAGCGAAAATGAACTCGTTGTGGCAGATGCGTTGGCTCGTGTGGATTCGGTTCTGGATGCGGAACCTGTGCCAGAAAACAATCATCCGCGGCATCCGAAAGATGCCTCTGTGTCCCTGAAGGATGTGCATTTCAGCTATGATGGCAAAACGGATGTTATCAAGGGCGTTTCGCTGAAAATTCAGCCGGGTCAGATGGTGGCTTTCGTTGGCCCCTCCGGCGGCGGCAAATCCACACTGGCAAACCTGATTTGCCGGTTCTTTGATGTGCAGAGCGGCAGCGTCCGGGTGGGCGGAGCGGATGTGCGGGACATCCCCAAGGAAGAGTTGATGGACACCATCTCCTTTGTGTTCCAGAACAGCCGCCTGCTCAAGGGCAGCATTCTGGACAACGTCCGGCTGGGCAGAGCGCAGGCCACCGAGGCTGAGGTACTGGCAGCGTTGAAGGCGGCGCAGTGCATGGATATCGTGGAGAAGTTCCCGGCGGGCATCCACACGGTCATCGGCACCAAGGGCGTGTATCTTTCCGGCGGCGAGCAGCAGCGCATCGCCATTGCCCGTGCCATGCTGAAAAATGCCCCCATCCTGATCCTGGACGAGGCCACCGCCTTTGCCGACCCGGACAATGAAGCAAAAGTACAGGCCGCTTTTGCCCAGCTTGCCAAGGGCAAAACCGTGCTGATGATCGCACACCGCCTGTCCACCGTAGCCAACGCCGACTGCATCTATGTGGTGCAGGATGGGCAGATTGTGGAATCCGGCACAAAGGATGAGCTGTGCGCGCAGAACGGCCTGTTTGCCCGGATGTGGCAGGACTATCAGGCCTCGGTGCAGTGGAAGGTCGCAAAGGAGGGGTAAGGAATGATCGAAAAAATTCAACACGCCACAGCCAGCTCCCCGGAGGGCGCAAAGGGGCTTGTAAAGGGCGTTCTGGCCTGTGCGTTCCAGAACATGGCGTTCATGCTGCCCACCGGGCTGCTGTATCTTCTGGTAAAAGACCTGCTGGCAGGCTCTACGAGTGAGAGAAGTACCTTTTATCTGCTGGGATGCGTTGCCTGCTTTGCACTGATTTTACTGACCACATGGTTCCAGTACAACGGCACCTATTTTACCACCTATAAAGAGAGCGGCACCCGCCGCCTGACCCTTGCAGAGCGGCTGCGGAAGCTGCCCCTGTCCTTTTTTGGCAAGCGCGACCTTGCCGACCTGACAAGCACCATCATGGCGGACTGCGAGGTACTGGAAAAGGACTGCTCCCACTTCATCCCCGGTCTGTTCGGCTCCCTCATTTCCACGGTGCTCATTGCCCTGAGCCTGTTCGCCTTTGAGTGGCGGATGGCACTGGCGGCTCTGTGGGTCATTCCGGTATCCGCTGCCATCGTGGTGGGCAGCTATCGGGTACAGGATAAGGTGCAGGCCAGGACCATGGCGGCGAAAATGGCCTGTGCGGACGGTATTCAGGAGTACATCGAGACTCTCCGGGACCTGAAAGCCAGCAATGCGGAGCAGCAGTATCTGTCCGGCCTTTCCGGCAAAATTCGGGCAGTGGAAAAGCAGTCTATTGTGGCAGAGCTGGAAACAGCGCTGTTTGTGTCCTCCGCCGGCATGGTGCTCAAGCTGGGCATTGCATCGGTGGCGCTCACCGGTTCGGTGCTGCTGGTGCAGGGCAGCATCGATGTACTGACCCTGTTTCTGTTCCTGATGGCGGCATCCCGGATGTACGACCCCATGCAGGGGGCTTTGCAGAATCTGGCGGCGGTCATCGCCATGCGTACCAATGTGGGGCGGATGAATGAGATTCTGGACGCTCCCCTGCAGACCGGCAGCGAGCAGCTGACCAATCAGGGCTGCGATATCGTGTTCGACCATGTGGGCTTTGCCTATGACTCCGGTGAAGCGGTGCTGCGGGATGTCTCCTTTACCGCAAAGCAGGGGGAGGTTACGGCGCTGGTGGGCCCCTCCGGCAGCGGCAAGACCACTGTTTCCCGGCTGGCAGCACGGTTCTGGGATTACCAGAAGGGCAGTATCACCGTGGGCGGCATGGATGTCTCCCGAATCGACCCGGAAAAACTCATGAGCCTGTATTCCATCGTCTTTCAGGATGTGACCCTGTTTGACAACACAATCCTCGAAAACATCCGTCTGGGGCGCAAGGGGGCCACCGACGAGGAGGTTCTGGCGGCGGCAAAGCTGGCAAACTGCGAGGAATTTGCCGAAAAGCTGCCGGACAAGTGGAACACCAACATCGGCGAGAATGGCTGCGCTCTTTCCGGCGGCGAGCGTCAGCGCATTTCCATCGCCCGTGCTTTTCTGAAGGATGCGCCTATCATCCTGCTGGACGAGGCCACCGCCAGCTTGGATGTGGAAAACGAAACTGCCATTCAGGAGGCACTATCCCGGCTCATAAAAAACAAGACCGTCCTCATCATCGCCCACCGGATGCGCACCGTAGCCGGTGCAGACAAGGTTGTTGTGCTGAAGGATGGCATCGTAGCGGAGCAAGGCAGACCGGATGAGCTGTACGCCCGGAAGGGACTGTACACCCACATGGTGGATCTGCAGTCGGCAAGCCAGAACTGGACGATCTGAGAATGATGGCGGCTTTTATTTGGAAAAAGTATTGCATTCGGTTAAAAAACGGATAATCGCCCGCAGTTCCAGCAGATGATCAAGGACAGCGAACGTGGCATCTTTGACATCATCATTGTCTGGAAGCTCGACCGCTTTGCCCGAAACCGCTACGACAGTGCCCGGTACAAGACTCAGCTGAAGCGAAACGGCGTGAAACTGGTATCGGCAACGGAAGTCATTTCGGCTGGCCCGGAGGGCATTATTCTGGAATCGGTGCTGGAAGGCCACGCCGAATACTACTCGGCTGACCTGTCTGAAAAGGTCGTGCGCGGCATGACCGAGAACGCTCTCAAGGGTATTTATAATGGCGGCACGATTCCGTTCGGCTACATGATCGATGAGACCCGGCATTACCAGCCCGACCCGTTGTTGGCTCCGTATGTGGAGCAGACGTTCCAGAAGTATGCAGACGGCGCGACTATGACCGACCTGCGGGATTGGTTAAAGGCGCACAACATCAAAAATTCAATGGGCGGGGAGATGTCCTATAACACGATTCAGCGGATGCTGAGTAATCGCCGGTACATCGGCGAATTGCGTTTGCGGGATGTGGTACAGCCCAATGCAATCCCGGCGTTGGTATCAGGTGAACTTGTCGGGGCAAGGCCCCTCCATCTTGCTACGCAAGACCGTTCTGTCGCTTAAAAGCCCCACTGGGGCTTTCATTGCTGCACTGCGCTCCGCAAACGCGAACCTGTTCAACAAGGTGCAGGAAAAGCTGGCGAAAAACAAAAAAGCCCCTGCCCGTCATAAGGCAGAGGAAAGCTATCTGCTCACCACCAAGCTGTACTGCGGCAAGTGCGGTGCACTGATGTTCGGAGAAAGCGGTGTCAGCCACACCGGGAAAATGTATACCTACTACAAGTGTGCTGCTGCCAAGAAGAAAAAGACCTGCGATAAAAAGGCCGTGCGGAAACAGTGGCTGGAAGATCTGGTGGTCAACGAAACCATGAAGCTGGTGGAAGATGATGCTTCCATGAATGCCATCATTGCCAAGGTCATGGAGCTGCAAAATCAGGAAAGCACTGACCTGCCTATCTACGAAAAGCAGTTGAAGGAAACGGAAACCGGCATCACTAATATGCTGAACGCTATCCAGATGGGCATTCTGACCAGCTCCACCAAGGAGCGGCTGGAAGCGCTGGAAGAACAGCGGAAGGAACTGCAAGCCCGCATTGCAGAAGAACGGCTGGCCAAGCCGAAGATGAAAGAAGAATTCGTCCGGTTCTGGCTGCTCCGTTTCCGTAAGCTGGATATGACCCAGCCGGAGCAGCGGCAGGCACTGGTGGATACCTTCATCAATGCCATCTATCTCTACGATGATAAGGTTCTCATTACCTTTAATTATAAGGAAGGTACGGAAACGGTCGCTTTTGGGGAAGCCGTAAAAGCAGAGAAAAGTTCGGATATGAGTGCGCGAGGTACGCCGGATTTTGAGCGTCAAATCGTAAAATTTTGCGTTCTTTTTTGTTGTGTAATCCCCAAAATCGGGGTCTGCACGGGCGATGCACGGTTGGCGTTTTCATAGGAATCCTCTGCATGGGTAGGTCGCACTGGAATGCCGCAGACCATTCTCCATGAATTCGGCAATGGTTTCCTTGAACAAGTCCTGGATGTCATCCATGCTGCCGATACCGCTGGACGGCATGGTACTGGAGAGCGAAGCCATGGTGAACCAAGCCGCCCGCACCGGAGAATCTATGCCAGTACGCAAGACCACCGGTGCCACCGTCTACGCCGGAACAGTGGTGGAAGAGGGCGAATGCGTTCTTGTGGCCAAGGCAGAGGGCAGTGCCAACCGCTATGCCGCCCTTTCCTGTATACTGTTCATGCTGTAGTTGGTTCATTGCAGTTTCAGCTTACAATAAAAATGAGATAGGCAACCCCTTTCGGGGAAGTCTATCTCATTTTTTTCGTTTGGGCTATTTTGCAACAGCCCTCTTGACATATCCCGAGATCAGAAGCCGTTTTTACGGCTCGATCACATTGAAGGTCTTTTCAAACTTGGAGGCATACGCCAGCAGGCGTTTCAGGACTGTGGCATCGCCGCTGATCTGGACTTGACCTGCCTGCTGACCGGTCATCAGAGCAAACAACTGAAGCCGCCGACAAGTAACGGACGCCTGTGCATCCGGGCGATTCTCGCCGGGATAGGTCAGCAGCACGCCGTTCTTGCGGGTGACATAGAACTGCTCATTCTCATCCGTTACGGTCAGATTCAGGGTCAGGTCATCATTCTGTGCAGCGTTGGCATCCGTCAGGATGGCGATATAATCCAACAGCATGGAAACCGTCATTGCTCGCATACTGTTGGTGAGACCATTCGCCGTGCGGGCCCGCCCAGACAGATTGCCGTTCCGCAGTTCCGCCGCACCCATCAGGTAGGCGTTGCGCCACGCACCGGATTCCGCCTGATAACCCAACTGCTCCAGCGCATCGGCGCACAGGTTGCGTGCCTTCTGGTTGGACGGGTCTGCAAAGACCAGCTCCTTGGTGATCTGTGCCACCCACTGATATTCGCCCTTTGCATAGTCCTTTTTTGCCTTGCAGAGCACCAGCTCCGTGCTGCCCAGATATTCTACAAGCTTCTTAGCGGCATCGCTGGGCGGGAGCGGGTCTAGGTTGACCGGGTTCGCATCGTACCAGCCCAGATACTTCTGGTAGATGGCTTTGGCGTTATGCGGCAGCGTGCCGTAATACTGGCGGGTATACCAGACTTTTTCGAGGGCATCCGGCAGCGAGATCATGGCGGCGATCTCGTTGGAGGTATAGCCCTGATTCATGTAATGCAGGGTCTGGTCGTGGATAAACTTATAGATGGCCGCCGTATTCAGCAGATATTCATGGATCTCCTCGCCCCAGTGCGGCCAGTTGTGGCTCTGGAACACCACGTCGGTCTTGTCACAGAAGCGCTGGTCAGCCTCGATGATGTACTTCGCCCAATCGTTGGCATCCCGCACCTGTGCGCCACGCAGGGTGTAGAGGTTGTGCAGGGTGCCGGTGCAGTTTTCGGCCATCCAGAGGGCACGGTACTTCGGGAAATAGGCGTTCATTTCGGCAGGGGCTTCGGTGCCGGGGGTTAGTTGAAATTCGATCTCCAGCCCGTCGATGGTCAGCTTTGGAACATCTTCCCCGATCTCATAGGTCGGTGCAATAAGGCTCACCTGACCGGTAGACTGTCCCATGCCGATGCCGATGGAGAGTGCTCCTTTCTCCCCTTTTTCCAGCACCGTACCATACTGATACTGCGCACGCCGGGCCATTGCGATGCCGGCATAGACGTTTTCGCTGATGGCGTGTTTCAAAAATCCTTCCGGTGCAAGGATGACCGTTTTGCCCGAGGCAAGCTGTTTGTCGATGGAAAGGCTGGGGTCCGCTACATCGTTCCGGTCGATCGCACCCTCTGCGCCGCCAAAGTGATCCACATGGCTATGACTGTACAGCACAGCTTTGACATCCAGCGGTCCGAACCGATTTTCCATCAGCGCTTTTGATGCCTGCATATTTTCTTTGCACATCAGGACATCAAAAATGATCCAGCCGTTGTTGGTGCGGATGAAGGTCGCATTGGCCATATCAAAGCCACGCACCTGATAGATGCCGTCACATACTTCAAACAGACCGGCTTTGGCATTGAGCTGGGTATTCCGCCACAGGCTCGGGTTGACCGTATCCGGCGCATCACGGTCCAGATCCCCATAGCCTTGCAGATCCCATGCCGTTGTTCCGTCATCGTTGTAGATGACCCTGCCTTCCTGATTGTCCAGCAGGCCACGTGCTGCATTGTCAAGTTCCCGCCGGTCGGAAAAATCCAGCTTTTCATACCATTCGGCGTTCTTTTCTGCCGTGATGGCAGTTGCCTCTTCGATCTCGCCCGGCTGGGTGGGGTCCTTGAAAATGTCTGTGATAAAGTTCAGACTGTTTTCATCGGTACTGCCTGCTGCGTGTGCGGTCAGGGATGCGCCGCAGGCTAACGCCGCAACCGCTGAAGTGGAAAGAAAGTTTCTGCGGGTCATCTTCATGGTGGGTTGCCTCCTTTATATCTGGGTTTATTTTACACAGACCGTGGGCGGCTGCCGGCTTTTCCGCATGGCTGAAATGGTTGATCGGCGCACGGGTACTGTTCGGTGTTTCTGTGTTGGCTGAAACCTTTCGGGTCGCATCCATCAGAACCAGTGGAAAGGCGTACAGATACGTCTGTTCCAGAAGTTCCTGCGCCGCCATCGTTTGTTGTGCTGCTGCGGCTTTCTCCACAGGAAGAAGCGCGGCTGCGCATACCACCGCAGCCGCAGTGGAAACATTCAGAAAATCTCGGAGAGCCATTTTCATAGTGGAAGCTCTCCTGTCAGACCTCTCGTTTGATGTGCTTCATGCATCTTGCGAAAAACCATCTGACCTTCTATGTTACAGAATACACAGAAAATGCCTGAAAGTCAACGGCTTCTGCACTTTCGACATTAAAAACGTGAATATTGACAAAAACGCACGATGTAAATTGGTAAAAACTCCGTTGAAGTGAATTTTAATCAAGCTGTTCTTGTGCTCTGCACGGAGGTATGCTATACTAAACATATCCAACTGACAAAGGAGTACGGCGATGAATGATCTGCATGAGTGGTTTCAGAAAAATGACCTTTGCCCAGAAAACATCTTGTATCTTTACCGTAACGACCGCAAAACGGTCGTTCACCGCATGGATGGGGAGGAAGCTGCGCTGTATGCTCCGCTGCACAGCGTCTTGTCCGTTTTGCCGGAAGACCGGTTTCTGAACATCAGCAAAGGGATCGCAGTGTGCCGCAGCCAGATCGTAAATATCAGCAACGATGGAGTCTATACCATGTCCGACGGGCGCACCTTTCAGGGACGCAAGCGTGGGATGCGCGACCATCGCCGCCTGCGTGCGGAGATTGGGGTGGCAGACACACAGCCCCACTCCATGAACATGAGCCTGCTGGAAAAATGCAGCCTGCTGGACGATATGCCGCTGGCGTTCTGCGTCATTGAGCTGGTCTTTAATGAGGATGGGCATGGCGTGGATTTCATCTTCCGCTACTGCAACGCAGAAATGGCAAATATCGAGTGTGTGCCAGTGGAAGAAATGCTGGATCGCTCTTTTTACAAGGTGTTCCCCAATGGCGATAAAAAGTGGCTGGTATCGTATGCAGACGTGGCGTTGAACGGCACAAAGCACACGCTTCACGATTACAGCCCGGAGGCGGATAAATACCTGACCATCCATTGTTACCAGCCGGAGCCGGGGTATTGTGCCTGCGTGCTGCAAGCAACAGATCCGTGACGGAGACACATTAAAAAGAACCACAAAAAACCAGAACTGCATCGCTGATTCAGCCCGCAGTTCTGGTTTTTGCTTATTTGTTTTTTACCAGCAGTGCCTGATACGGTTCCAGCTCCACATCTGCCAGCCAGATGGAAGTGCCCTCCGGGGTGTGATACTTGCCGCCCAGCGCGTCCAGACTGGCCCCTGCCGGGTACTCGGTAAAGTTGAACAGCCCCACCAGCGTTTCCTCACCGCGCTTGCGCACCAGTGCCAGCACGCCGGGGTTGTGGCTGTCCCATGTGGTCACCCACGCATCCGGGGCAAAGCAGGGGTCTGCACGCATTTGGCGCAGCTGCTCCATGCCCTGCCACAAGGCGTTTTGCAGCGTGCCCTTTTGGGTGCGCTGCTTTGCGTCCTCCCAGTTGAATTTGCTGCGATGCAGATTGCGGCTGTCCTCCACACGGTCGGGGGCGTTTTTGTAGTCCCAGCCATTGAGCTGAGCGATCTCATCGCCGCAGTTCAGCATGGGGAAGCCCTGCAAAAATGCCATGGCAGTGTGCAGCAGCAGGTCGCGCTTCACGGCGTAGTCCAGTGCGGTTTTATCGTCCTTTTCCAGTGCCTGCTCCACGCCGCACAGGCTGGCAGTGGTGCCGCAGCTCCGGGCGTCGCCGGTGGCAGGGTCGTAGTTGTACAGTTCGCCCTTTGCCCAGCTGCCGGGGAAATTGCCCTCATAGAAGTGGTAGAGATATTCTTTGTGCTTCTGCGGGTCGATGCCAAGCCGGTTTTCCACCGCCTCGTCCAGACCCCAGCCGATGTCATCGTGGCAGCGCAGATAGTTCACGAACCAGCAGTTGTCCGGCAGGGCGTGGAGGGCATCCAGCTGGGCTTTCAGCAGCCGGGTGTCCCGGCTGGCAAGGGCACCCCACAGGTTGACCATGGTGGACACGTTGTAGAGCATGTGGCATTCCGGTTTTTCGGGCGTGCCAAAATAGGCGGCAAGCTCCTTGGGAGCCATGACCACCTCGCCCTTGAGGATGACCGCCGGGCAGACGCATTCCAGCACCATGCGGAGCATCCGCACAATGGTGTGCACCTGCGGCAGATTGCGGCAGGTGGTGCCCAGCTGCTTCCAGATGTAGGGCACGGCATCAATGCGGAACACCTCCACGCCGAGGTTGGCGAGGTGCAGGATGCTCTTGGTCATGTCCACGAACACCGCCGGGTTTGCATAGTTCAGGTCCCACTGGTAGTCGTGGAAGGTGGTCAGCACCCACTTGTGCATTTCCTCACACCATGTAAAGTTGCCGGGCGCGGTGTTGGGGAACACCTGCGGCACGGTCTGCTCGTACTGGTCGGGGATGGTGCGGTCCTCGTAGAGGTGGTAATAGGCCTGAAACCACGGGTCGCCAGCTTTTGCCGCCATGGCCCAGCGGTGGGTGCTGGCGGTGTGGTTCATGACAAAATCCAGACACAGGCTGATGCCTGCCTTGCGCAGCTCCCGGGTCAGGTTTTCCAGATCCTTGTTGGTGCCAAGGGTCGGGTCTACGGTGTCGAAATCCTCCACCGCATAGCCGCCGTCGTTGTGGGGATGGGGCATCTGCAGCAGGGGCATCAGGTGCAGATAAGTCAGCTTCTGCTCCTTGAGGTAGGGCAGTTTCTTTGCCAGTTCTTTCAGATTTCCGGCAAAGAGGTCGGTGTACATGGTCATGCCGAACATATTGCCCCGCTTGTACCACTCCGGGTCGGCAGAGCGTGCCTTGTCCAGTGCTTTCAGTTCAGCGCTGCGGGCGTTGTAGGCTTCTGCCATCTCCCGCTCCAGAACCTTCAGCCCTTCCCGGTTGTGGTACAGTTCCATGAACAGCCATTCCAGTTCGTCCTTGTGCTTGGCAAACCGAGACTCAAATTCCTGTTTTGCTGCCATGGTTCAGCCCTCCACTTCCGCAAGGGTAGGCATGGCGGGGATGGCACCATGGCGGCTGGTGGTGATGCTGGCCGCTTTGTTGGCAAAGGCCAGAATGCCTTCCAGCTTGTCCACCGTCAGGGTGTCCAGCTCCTCCTTGCAGAGCTTGGACAGGGCAGCCCCAAAGAAGGTATCGCCTGCGCCGTTGGTGTCGCCCACCTTGCAGGGGACGCCAGCCACATGGCCAGTTTTCTCCCCAAAGCGGTAGAATACGCCGTTTGCACCCAAGGTGACAAAAATCAGCCGGATGCCGTTCTGTGCCAGCTGTGCCGTGCCGTTTTCGCAGTCGGTGGTGCCGGTGAGCAGGGGCAGCTCTTCATCGGAAACTTTCAGAATATCCACCAGCGGCAGGGGAGCTTTCATCTGGGCAATGGCGTCCTCTTTGTTCTTCCAGAGGTTGGCGCGGTAATTCGGGTCATAAGTAATGACAGCGCCCAGCTTTTTAGCGCGGGCAGCGGCGTCCAGCGTGGCAGTGCGGGAGGGGTCAGCGGTCAGGCTGACAGAACCGAAGTGGACGATTTTGGCAGCTTTCAGAGCCTCGTCCGAAATGTCCTCTTTGCTCAGCATCACGTCAGCGTTGGCACTGCGGTAGAAGCTGAAATCCCGCTCACCGGCGGCATCCACCGAGACCACCGCCATGGTGGTGGGGTGGTCTGCATCCACCGCCATGCCGGAAATGTCCACCTTGTTTTCTGCCAGAACCTCTTTCAGGTAGCGGCCAAAGGCATCCGCACCCACTTTGCCAATAAAGGCAGTCTGTGCGCCCAGTTTAGAAGCGGCCACCGCCAGATTGGCCGGGGCACCGCCGGGGTTTGCGGCAAACTGCGGAATGCCGCGCGCATCCTTGCCGGTCTGGGTCAGGTCGATCAAAACTTCACCAATCGTTAAAATGTCCATGGTTGCTCTCCTTATTTTTATCCTATAAGCTAAAACCCAACGGTCACCGCTGGAACAGATAATGAATGTAAGCGGCTGCACGCTCCGGGTGCGGTGCATTTTGCACCACCCCAAGATAGACCCTGCCAGAAAAACCTGCCTGCCTGACAAACGGCGTATCCGAAATATCCAGCACGGTCCCACCGGCGTTCAGACCCGACAGGGCATGGAAAGACGGATCCAGCGTCCGCAGATCGAGAAAATAATCATCTGCCAACAGTCGGTCCCGTGCATATTCGTCCATCAGAACAACATCTAACCGCTGGGCACTGACTGCACCCAGCAGCTTCATCTCCGAAGCATATACATACTGCTCCTCTGCGCGTTCGCTCTCGCTGAGCAGCAAGCCGGACAGCAGATCGACCTGTTGCTTTTTGGTCAGACCCTGCGCCTCGGCAAAGCCGGTGGTAAGCTGTTCCGTCAGATCAGACCCGGCAGTGATATTTACCAGACCAAGGTAAAGCACATCCTCTTTTTTCGTCACATGGCGGTAGGCTGCATAGCCAAGGATATAGACGACGATGAGCACGATCGCAATGGGCAGCTTGTAATATGCCCAGATGTGCTCCCACTTTTTGTACCCATGGAGGGAGCGGAGCGTATCCCGGTCAGTTTTTGTCATGGTCGTATTCCTCGTGTACTGCGTCAGGGTCTCCACCGATCAGATAGAGGATCCGAAGCATCAGAAAGGAGCAGATCATGGCGCAGAAGCCCATGCCCAGCAGGAATGCAGGCGTGAACACAAACACGATGACGTACCCCATGATGCCATAGATCACCGCCATCAGCAGGGTACAGAACAAATACCGGACACCCACGAGAAACGCTGTTTTCAGAATGCCGAAGGTGGTGTTTTCAAAGCGTGCCAGCAGGGGAAAGGTATACAGCAGAACGATGCCGTACAGAACTGCCGCACCAATAAGCACTGCAGTGAGCAGCGTCCAGAAAATGTTTTCGCTCCACATTCGGCGCAGCACAAAGCCATCCACAGCCAGGAAACTGCCGACTGCCAGCAGGATAAGCCAGAGTTTTGTGGCAGGCTTAAAATTTTCCCGGAACGCCTTAAAAAACATCCGGGTCAGACCATCGTCCCGATCTTCCGCCATTTTGAGCGTGACGTAGAACAGTGCGGTCGTAGAAGCCCCTATGGTAACGATGGGCAGGCTGCACACGAGCCATAAGATGTTCAGGTAAGCACTGTAAGTCAATTTCGTCAGCACAGCAAACAGCGGCTTGTCCGTATTGCATAGGTCACGCATGGGGGGCTCCTTTCGCTCAATCTCCTGTGGATTCGCGCAGGATCAGGTTGGTTTCCGTATAGACGGTGCGATAGTTCAGCAATGGCTCTTCGATGCGGGTCATAAGCAGATTGGCAGCGGTGTAGCCCATGATCTGTCCATGGATATGGATCGAAGTCAGACGGGGGACAAAGTAGGAAGCCTCCTGACTGTCATCGAAGCCGCAGACCCAGATATCATCGGGAACCGAATACCCCAGCTCATTCAATGCCTTGACCAGATCCATGGCAACAAAGTCATTGGCGCAGACAAAGGCATCCGGCATCGTTTTGGACCGACGTATGGTTTCGTACAGGGATGCCGGATAGTTCTGCTGTCCAGATGGCATCGCACAGGTGCTCAGGCCTTCTGTCAGACCAAAGTGCTCCACTGCATCCTTATAAGCCATATAACGCTCAAAGAAGGACTGACAATGGTTTTTATCCCCCGCAAAGCTGATGCGTTTTTTGCCGCGCTGGACCATGTGGGCCACTGCATGCTGAATCTCAATGCGGTTTTCCATATAAAGGCGGTCGGCTTTAAGAGGAGGACGCATATCCATCACAGGGGTGTCTACAAACAGCAGCGGAACATCCAGATCGCACAGCATCTGTGCGTAGTCATAGTCGAATACTTCAAAGCAGATGATGCCGGCTGTGTGCTGGATGTTGAGAGAAGATGGAAGTTTTTTCTCTTCCAGCTCCATGGGAGAAATGCGATGAATGGTCATGCAGCTGTGCAGATGGTCGATTTCCGACTGGAAACGATCCAGCATCATGGAGGAAAAGTGAGAGCTGTTCAGAAACCGGGTCGTCAGCATGGCGATCTCCCGTTTGTCACTCGGCAGAATGGAAGGCGCTGCTGTTTTTGCAGCGTTTTCCTGAAACAGCGGCAGATAGGCAAACTGCTTATAGCCCATTTCGGCGGCTTTGCGCAGGATCTTCTCCCGTGTGGCATCTGCCAGCACACCGGTGTTGTTGATGGCCTTTGAAACTGTGTTGCGGGAAAGCTGCAGTTCGTCGGCAATATCCTGAATGGTGACTTTGGTTGCCATAAGTCATCCTCTTTCTTTATAATATAGGGGCAGATATCCTTTTATAGATAAAGTCTGGTGACGGTTCGTATTCTTTATGACTCCAGTATAGTGCAAATGCACAAATTAGTCAAATGTAAAAATGCAAATCATCATTTTGCATATTTACGCTCTTTCGAATTTGTGCACCTGTACGAATGCACAGTATTTCTTTATGTATCCCATGAATTATCATTGACATTCGCTTGTTTGCGTGGTATAAATGAATTAGAGAATTTTACATTTGCACAATCGAAATGAAAAAACGTAAAATTCAAAGGTGCAAATGTAAAACACTGATCAAGCGGCAAACAAATCAAAAGGAGGAGAATGATTCATGAAAGCAAAGACAGCCTCGCCGGAAACGGCTGTGTTGACGGCAGAACGCAAGCTGCACAACACATGGGTCTACATCAAACGGCATTGGCAGCTTTACCTGTTGTTCCTGCTGCCTGCCGTGGCGCTGACGCTGGTGTTCAAGTACGCTCCCATGGGCGGTGTGCTGATCGCATTCCAGAAGTACAATCCCTTCAGGGGCATCTGGGGCAGCGAGTGGGTAGGCTTCAAAAACTTTACCCGCTTCATGTCCTCGCCGGACTTCCAGCGCTATCTGATCAACACCCTGAAGCTGAGCGTCTACGGTCTGCTGTGGGGCTTCCCGATCCCTATCCTGCTGGCATTCCTGCTCAACCGTATCGAGAGCAAGAAGATCAAGCAGAAGGTGCAGCTGGTGCTGTATATGCCCAACTTCATCTCGGTCATCGTGCTGTGCGGTATCGTCCGGGTGCTGCTGAGTGTCACCGGTCCGGTGAACGGCCTGCTTCACACCAGCATCAACTTCATGACGCTGCCGGAAGCGTTCCGCCCCATCTACATCATCAGCGGCATCTGGCAGGGTGCCGGCTGGGCATCCATCATGTACACCGCATCCCTTTCTAACGCCAGCAAAGATCTGAAGGAAGCTGCGATGATCGACGGCGCAAACCTGATCCAGCAGATCATGACGGTGGAGTGGCCCGCCATTAAGGATATGGTCGTTATTCAGTTCATCCTGCAGGCAGGCAACATCATGAGCATCGGTTTTGAAAAAGCCTATGCCCTGCAAACTGACCTGAACCTGAACACTGCCGAGATCATTGCAACGTATGTTTATAAAAAGGGCCTGTTGGACGGCGATTACAGCTTTTCCACGGCAGTCGGTCTGTTCAACACCGTTGTCAACGTCATCCTGCTGATCGCAGTGAACAAGGTCGTTGCCAAAATGAACGATGGCAAGGGCTTGTAAGGAGGGGTTTACCATGGCAAAACAGAAAAAATCAAAAATGGCCCTCTACACCAGACAAGATAAGATCATCCTGTACTGCGGCTACGCACTTCTGGGCTTGTTCCTGCTGGCGATCATCGTTCCGATGATCTACATCGTCATCGCGTCCTTTATGGACCCGGTCACGCTGCAAAACAAGGGCATCTCCTTTGATTTCAGCAAGTGGAGTCTGGATGCTTACCAGCGTGTCGTTTCGGACAAGCAGATCTGGGTCGGCTTCAAGAACGCAGTACTTTACTCGATCATCTTCACCATCATCTCGGTAGCTGTGACGATGCTTGCCGCTTATCCCATGTCGCTGCCGGACTTCAAGGGCAAAACGATCTTCAACACCTTGTTTGTGATCACGATGTTTTTCAGCGGCGGTCTGATCCCCACCTACCTGCTCATCAACAATCTGGGTCTGCTGGATTCCATGTGGGCGGTCATTCTGCCGGGAGCATTCAGCGTGTGGAACATGATCATTGCCCGTACCTATTATCAAGGCATCCCGCGTGAGCTGCGTGAAGCTGCGGATGTGGATGGAGCCAGCGAGATGCTTTACTTCTTCAAGATCCTGCTGCCCGTCTGTATGCCGGTGGTGGCAGTTCTGGCCCTGTGGCAGTTCGTGGCAATGTGGAACAGCTACTTTGACGCCATGATCTACCTGAACAGCGCATCGAAGCAGCCGCTGCAGCTGGTGCTGCGTTCCATCCTGATCCAGAGCCAGCCGGAATCCGGTATGATCGCAGATATCCAAAGTACTGCCGAACGTGCGAAGATGGCAGAGCTGCTCAAATATGCAACCATTATTATTTCCAGTCTGCCGCTGCTGGTGATGTATCCCTTCTTCCAGAAGTATTTTGATGCCGGCATCATGGCTGGTTCCATTAAAGGCTGAGGATATTCCAGAATTTTATGAGCCGGTACGCTCATCTGTCACACGAAAAAAGAAACATGAAAAAGGAGAAAATACCATGAAAAAGCTGATCTCTCGCCGCAACTTCCTCAAGGTCTGCGCTCTGGCGGGCTCTGCCGCTGCTCTGTCTGCCTGTGGCGGCGGCAAATCCAACGGCAGCAACAATTCTGCTGCCGCAGCTGTGGACGTAACCGGTGCCGTTACATTTCCGCTGTCCGAAAAGGTCACCTTTACCGGTATGACCAGCTTCCCTGTGGGCAGCGAACCCGAGCCGAACAACCGCACCATCTTCAAGCGTCTGGAAGAGCAGACCAATGTGCACATCGACTGGACCGCCATCCAGTCTGACCAGTGGAGCGATAAGATCACCCTGAATATGTCCAACCCCAACACCCTGACGGATTTTGTTTTTACTGCTGATTTTACCGACAGCAATCTGCTGCGCTACGCAGATCAGGGTGTCATCCTCAATCTGGAAGACTACATTGACAACAATATGCCTAATCTCCAGAAGGTCTTTGAGCAGTACCCGGAGTACCGCACCATGTGCACCGACAGCGATGGCCACATCTGGGCACTGCCCTGGATCGAGCAGCTCGGCGCAGAAAAGACCGCCATCCAGACCGTTGGAAACATGAGCTTCATCAATACCAAGTGGCTGAACTTCCTCGGTCTGTCGATGCCCACCACAGTGGACGAGTTTGAACAGGTGCTGATGGCATTCCGTGATAACGCCGCTTCTATCAAGGCAGAGTATGGCATTGACGGCGACATCATCCCCATGTCCTGCATCGTCAACAACGGCGATCAGGACCCCAGCATCCTCATCAATGGCTTTGGCGAAGGCTACGGCGATGCAGACAAAGACCGCCATATCGCCGTTACCAACGACCGGAAAGTCATCTGTGCCGCCACCCAGCAGGGCTACCGTGATGGTCTGGACTGGCTGCACAAGCTGTATGCCGAGAAGCTCATCGACCCGGAGTGCTTCACGCAGGAGTGGTCCACCTATGTTTCCAAGGGCAAGGCTGGCCGCTATGGTGTCTGCTTCAGCTGGGATGTTGCCAACATTGACAACCTGACCGACTGGGAGCCGCTGCCTGCCCTGACCGCCGATACCCGCAATATCACCCCGCAGAACGGCTCTTTCACCAGCGGCTTTGCCCGCGGCAGATGCGTTGTCACCGCAAAGGCGTCTAACCCCGCATTGGTTTGCGCATGGCTGGATCAGATGTACGCACCCCTCCAGTCTCCGCAGAACAACTGGGGTACTTACGGCGATGCGGAAGGCTTTAATATTTTTGAACTGTCCACCAACGATAAGGGCGAGCCCATGCTGAAGCACGCTCCTCTGGGCGATGCTTCTCCCGTGGAAGTCCGTGAAGCGCAGTGTGTCAGTGGGCCTCTGGCGGTTCTGGATGATTACTATGGTGTATACGTTACCTGCCCGGACGATGCACAGTACCGTCTGGACTGGATCAAGGAGATCTACACTCCGGATATGAACAACGATTATGTCTATCCCAATGTCTTTATGAGCAACGAGGACACCGAGCAGGTCTCTAACCTGCAGGCAGATCTGCAGACCTACATGAATACGCAGAAGGCGGACTGGATCATGAACGGCACTACGGATGCAGAGTGGAACGAATATCTGAGCAAGCTGGAAGCCTACGGCCTGTCCGACTATCTGGGCATTATGCAGAAATATCTGGATGCTTACTACGCATAAGAATTCTTTCCTTTGGAGGATTCCATGAACGATTTGACTTTACAAAAAGCCCGTGCCTATGAAGCAGAACACGGCGCTGCCATTTCCCCGGCGGAACGCCCTGCCTACCACATGACCCCCTATGTGGGCTGGCTGAACGACCCAAACGGTTTCTCTTATTATAAAGGGAAGTATCACCAGTTCTATCAGTATAACCCCTACGATGTGCGGTGGGCGCCCATGCACTGGGGTCACGCCGTCAGCACCGACCTGCTGCACTGGGAGTATCTGCCCTGTGCACTGGCCCCGGATTCCCCGGCGGACAACGGCCCCGGCTGCTTCTCCGGCTCTGCCACCGAGATGGATGACGGCAAGCAGTTGCTGATGTACACCAGCGTGGTGGCAGAAAAGCAGCCCAATGGGGAGATGCGGGACATCCAGACCCAGAGCATCGCCATCGGTGACGGTCTCGACTACGAAAAGCCTGCCTGCAACCCCGTCCTGACCCAGAAAGACCTGCCGGAAGGCTTCAGCAGGTTCGATTTCCGGGACCCCAAGATCTGGCGTGAGGCCGACGGCACCTACTCCGCCGTCACTGTCTGCCTCGCCGAGGACGGCAGCGGCGCAGCGGCACTGTTCCAGAGCAAGGACGGCTTCGACTGGCACTTTGTCACGGTGCTGGAACGCTGCAACAATCAGTACGGCAAAATGTGGGAGTGCCCGGACTTCTTCCCGCTGGACGGCAAGCAGATCTTGATGCTCGGCCCCATGGAGATGCTGCCCAAGGGCGAGTTCCACAACGGCCACAACGTGATTGCCTTCATCGGCAGCTACGACGAAGCCACCCACACCTTCACCAAGGAAAACGTGCAGCTGATGGACGGCGGCATCGACTTCTACGCCACCCAGACCACCCTTGCCCCGGATGGCCGCCGGATCATGACCGCATGGCTGCAGACATGGTCGGACACCGAGGATAAGCCCCAGGGCTGCAAGTGGTTCGGGCAGACCATCTGCCCCCGGGAGCTGCATATCAAGGACGGACGCATTATTCAGACCCCGGTGCGGGAGCTGGATGCCGTCCACGGTAAGCGCACCTTCCACGAAAATGTGACGGTGCAGGGCGAAACTTCTCTGGAAGGCATCAAGGGCCGTGTGGCCGACCTGACCGTCACGGTGCAGCCCGGCGAATACCGCTCCTTTACCCTCAAGCTGGCTGCTGATGCAGACCATCACACCAGCCTGACCTACGACCCCTACACCTCCGAGCTGACGCTGGACCGCAGCTATGCCGGTTCCCGTGCCGACATCGTACACCGCCGCAGCTGCAAGGTCCGCAGCCAGAACGGTGCGCTCAAACTCCGCATCCTGCTGGACAAAAACAGCATCGAAGTTTTCGTCAACGATGGCGAGCAGACCATGACCGCATGGATCTACACGCCCCAGTCTGCCGACGGCATCACCTTTGCTGCCGATGGTAAGGCAACTGTTACGGCAGAACAGTTTGAGCTGAATCTGTAACCTGATATTCCCTTCATTTCTCCTTCATCAATACAGCCCCGTTCTGGATTCCTTCACCAGAACGGGGCTGTGCTTTTTGTATCGGTTCTATGCGCTCTATTTTGATGACGGAGCTTTTTGTTGGGGCGATTCAGCTCACTTGCCCAGATGCCAGATGTCGCGGTCATACTCGGCGATGGTGCGGTCGGAGGAGAACATCCCCGCTTTGGCAATGTTCACCAGACACTTGCGCCGCCAGCCCATGGGGTCGCAGGCGTAATCGCTGAGGGCCTGCCCCTTCCGCACGACATAGGCGTTGAAGTCCGGCAGGGTCTGGAACCAGTCCTTGTGGATCAGCTCGTCGTGGAGGCGGGTCAGGTTTTCGGTGTGACCGGCGGCCAGCATCTCGGGGCCGGTCAGGAAGTCGATGGCCCGGCGGATGTTGGCGTCGCCCTCCACCCACTGGGCCGGGTCGTAATCGCCCACGGCATAGCGGTGGATGACCTGATCGGAGGTCTGGCCGAAGATATAGATGTTTTCATCGCCCACCTGCTGGCTGATCTCCACGTTGGCACCGTCCATGGTGCCCAGCGTCAGCGCACCGTTCAGCATGAACTTCATGTTGCCGGTGCCGGAGGCCTCCTTGGAGGCAAGACTGATCTGCTCGGACAGGTCACAGGCTGGGATGAGCTTTTCGGCGGCGGTGACGTTGTAATTCTCCACAAAGACCACCTGCAGCCACTTGGACACCTCCGGGTCGGCGGCGATGACCTTGGAGAGGGTCAGCAGGGCGTGGATGATGTCCTTGGCAATGGTGTAGGCCGGAGCGGCTTTGGCTCCGAAGATGCTCACCAGCGGGACAGCGGGCAGGTGCCCGGCCTTGATCTCGTGGTACTGGTGGATGAGGTACAGCAGATTCAGCTGCTGACGCTTGTACTCATGCAGGCGCTTGGACTGAATATCAAACAGGGCAGAGGAGTTCACCTGCACCTTCTGGGTGCGCAGCAGCCAGTCTGCCAGAGCTTCCTTGTTGGCCTTCTTCACGGCGGTCAGCTCGCCGAGCACGGTCTCATCGTCGGCAAAGGCCAGCAGCTTTTCCAGTTCAGTTGCGTCCTTGCGGAAACCGGAGCCGATGCGCTGTTCCAGCACAGCGGTCAGGCGGGGGTCGCATTCCAGCAGCCAGCGGCGGAAGGTGATGCCGTTGGTCTTGTTGTTGAACTTTTCCGGGTACAGCTCGTAGAAGCCGTGCAGCTCCGAATTTTTCAGGATCTCGGTGTGGAGCGCCGCCACGCCGTTGGTGGAGTGGGTGAAATGAATGTCCATGTGGGCCATATGCACCCGGTCGTCCTTGTCGATGATGGCAAGGCTCTCGTCCTTGGTGCGGGTGCGGGCCAGAGCATCCAGCTTTTCGATAATGGGCATCAGCTGGGGCACAACGGCATCCAGATAGGCGCGGGGCCACTTTTCCAGCGCCTCGGCCAGAATGGTGTGGTTGGTGTAGGCGCAGGTCTTGGTGACGATCGCCACGGCCTCCTCAAACTCGATGCCCTTCTCGCCCAGCAGCCGGATCAGCTCCGGGATGACCATGCTGGGATGGGTGTCGTTGATCTGGATGGCGGCGTAGTCGGCCAGATCGTGATAGCTGCAGCCCCGGGCGGCGCACTCGGCCAGAATGAGCTGGGCACCGGCGGAGACCATCAGGTACTGCTGGTACACCCGCAGACGGCGGCCTGCCTCGTCGGAGTCGTCCGGGTAGAGGAAGAGGGTCAGGTTCTTGTCGATGGCGGTCTTGTCGAACGCGATGCCGTCGTGGACGATGCTCTCGTCGATGGTGTCCAGATCGAACAGGTTCAGGGTGTTGGTGCGGCCCTCGTAGCCGGTGACGGCCAGCTTGTACAGCCGGGCGGTGTACTCTTTGCCCGCCAGCTCCACCGGATAGGTGACGTCAGTCTTTTCGGCCCAGCTGTGGGCGGTCAGCCACGGGTCGGGCTTTTCGTTCTGGACGCCGTCCTCAAAGGACTGGTGGAACAGACCGAAGTGATACCGCAGGCCCACGCCGTCGCCGGGCAGGCCCAGCGTTGCGAGCGAGTCCAGAAAACAGGCCGCCAGACGGCCCAGACCGCCGTTGCCCAGAGAAGGTTCCGGCTCCACCTCTTCGATGTCTGACAGGCGCTTTCCGGCAGCAGCCAGTGCATCGCGGGCTTCCTCGTACAGCCCCAGATTGATGAGGTTGTTGGACAGCAGCTTGCCGATGAGAAATTCGGCACTGATATAGTACAGCTTGCGGCCGGTGACGGGCTGCACACGGTCTGCGCTCTTCTGCCGGACAAGCTCCAGCAGAGCGAGGTACAGCTCCTGATCCGTGCAGTCGGCCAGCGGCTTGCCCGTGAGATTCTGTAAGGTCTCGGTGAAGTTCATAAATGGATCCTCCTTTGCTACGGAAAACAGGTTTGACATCTGCAATTCAAGATATACCACATAAAACGATCAAAATCTTGCCTTAAAAGTGCAGACTATGGTACAATCCTATCATCAGGAGGTGAGACGATGCAAAATCAGGCTTCTTTGCAGGAAACCAAGCAGCACGGTGCCGTGCGGTTCCCGTTTAATCTGTATCCCTGCACCATCCCGGGGGATTTCCCGCAGGTGGCGCTCCACTGGCAGGAGAGCATGGAGCTGGTCTTTGTCAAGCGCGGCGCGGGGCTGGTACAGGTGGGCGCTGTGCCTTACCCGGCCCGCATGGGGGACATCTTCGTCTTTACGCCCGGCACCCTCCACGCCCTGCGGCAGACGGAGGGACAGTCCATGGAATACGAGAATCTTATTTTTGAGCTGGAGCTTCTGGGTGGTGCGGAGGACCTTTGCGCCGAGAAATATCTGCTTCCGCTCCAGAGCGGGCGGCTGTCACTGCCTGCCCGTCTGACCCCAAACGATTTGTGTTATCTTCAGGCTGCCGCCTGTCTGCGGGAGGTGGAGGAGGCCAACCGCTCGAAGCTCCCCGGCTATGAGCTGCTGGTCAAGGGGGCGCTGCTGCGCTTTCTGGCCCTGCTCATTGCACAGGGAAAGCAGCAGCTCCCCGCAGAGACCGCCGACACCCAGCGGCTGAAAGCCGTCCTGCAATGGCTCTCGGCCCATTATGCTGAGGCGCTTCGGGTCGCCGATGCTGCCGGGGTCTGCTCCTTCAGCGCCAGCCACTTCATGCGATGGTTCCGGCAGATGACGGGGCAGAGCTTCATCGCCTTTCTGAACGAATACCGCCTGAACACCGCCGCCGAAGCGCTCCAGACTACGGATGAGACCATCCTGACCATCGCCTCCCGGTGCGGGTTTGAAACTCTCTCCTATTTCAACCGGGCCTTCAAGGCACACTTCGGCATGACGCCGCGGGAATACCGGAAAAAATAGGAGAGGGCAGCATCCTTGCCCTCTCAGCTTCGCTGCGCTCAGCAGCTCTCCCAAAGGGAGAGCCTCTGGCGAAACCAGAAACTTTGCAGGAAATGCCAAGGCCTCTCCCTTTGGACAAGGAGAATCTCCCCACAGCAGTGGCGGGGGTCCCCCCGGATGGCTTTTCGCCCACCGGCCAGCTCTGGGGCAACCCGCTCTACCGCTGGGAAGCGCACCGCGAGACCGGCTACCAGTGGTGGATCACCCGTCTGTGGTACTGCTTCGAGCTGTACGACGTGGTGCGCATCGACCACTTCCGCGGCTTCGACGAGTATTTCTCCATCCCCTACGGCAGCGAGACCGCCGCGCCGGGCCACTGGGAGAAAGGCCCCGGCATCGAGCTGTTCCGCGCTGTGGAGCAGGCACTGGGCAAGCGGAACATCATCGCGGAAGACCTTGGCTACATGAGCGACACCGTGCGTCAGCTGGTACGGGACAGCGGCTTCCCCGGCATGAAGGTGCTGGAATTTGCTTTTGACTCCCGGGATACCGGCAGTGCCAGCGACTATCTGCCCCACAACTACCCTGTGAACAGTGTGGCCTATACCGGGACCCACGACAACGAAACGCTGGTATCGTGGTACAAGACCATCACTGCCGCCGAGCGTGCCATGGTGCGGGACTATCTGTACGACTACGCCACCCCAGAGGAGCAGCTCTATAAAAGCATGATCGCACTGATCCTGCGCAGCGCAGCGGCGACCTGCATCATCCCCATGCAGGACTGGCTGGGGCTGGACAACTCCGCCCGCATCAATCAGCCCTCCACCGTGGGCCAGAACTGGCGCTGGCGGCTGAAAAAGACCCAGCTGACCAAGAAGCTCCAAAAGGAGATCTGCCAGATGACCACCCGCTACGGGCGGAAGAACTGGGCCTGACCGCAAATGCGGCCCATAACTGCATAAGCATGACAGCGCCCCCGCTTCGGATGGTCTCCGAGGAGGGGGCGCTTTTTTCGTGCCGTATTCGCTCGGCTGGCAGAGTACCCAAAACAAGCTGTCACAGCTTCGAGTTTTGCATACGGACAAAACAAAAAACAGCCCCGGGGTGGGGCTGCTGGTGCACTTATTTGTCTCTGTAATGGGAGCCGCACTGGACGATTTTGACCACCTCTCCGTCGATGCGGTAGACGATGCGATTCGCGTCATCGATCCGGCGGCTCCAGTAGCTGGACAGATCGCCGCTGAGGCGTTCAGGCTTACCGATGCCTTCATAGCCGTTGCGGTCGATGTCTTTCAGAAGCTGCAAGATACGTTTGAGCACCTTGCGGTCCTGTGTCGTCCAGTACTCAAAATCTTCCCATGCTTCCTCCGTCCAAGCCTTAATCATTAAGGTTGACCTCGTGGATAGTGCCGCCGGTGGCTTCCATCTCGGCAATGGACTTGCGCAGCCGGGCTTGATTCTGCTCGGAGTAGAAAGGGTCTACCGAAAGTTCAAAAGGCAGACGCTGCTCACGAGTCATCTTTTTGGCCAGCATGGTGACGGCAGTGGACATGGACATCCCAAGCTCATTGCAGATGTGGTCAAAACTGTTTTTCAAATCGTTATCCATTCGGATGCTTACGGTGGTTTGTGCCATAGTATCACACTCCTTCTGAATACAATGTAGCACTTTTACAATACAATGTCAACAAATAAAATGGAAAGAAAGGATGAACAAAATGGCAGGCAAAGAATACAGCCTCAGCCGCGAATCCCTCCGCCAGTGTGAGGCTAACATTTATGCAAAAGAAAACCGCCAGTGTATTTCTACACCAGCGTTTTTTTTCATGAGCGCGGGTGGATTGCGCAAGCCGCGCTTATGATAAGGAACCCGGGTTGCGGCTCCCAGCGTCTGCTTCGCTGCCGCTCGCATCCTGCTGGCCGCGGCCCCAACAGCTCCTCCCT
>OIRJ01000215.1_pt1 | contig 19885 bp, 20 predicted proteins | sample 1586241 | NCBI WGS metagenome assembly OIRJ01 (sample SAMN02675048, study PRJEB24791) | human gut metagenome, SKBSTL034 | isolation source: stool | host: Homo sapiens | place: USA
GCGCTCCGCGCGGGCCAGAGGCAGGGAGGGGTGTTTCGACTCCCCCCAAAAAAACATTGCCAAGCCATACAAGATGGTGTAAAATAATATTGTAGGTACGTTTTACTCTTGGCAATATTTTTGGATTTAGGGCGGAAAGCAGATCGGAAGGTACGCGCGACCCTCTGCTTTTTGCACCCGGTGCCCGCGCATTGACACCTGATCAACAGGACGGTGTGGGGGAAAAACCCTGCTGCTGTTGCAGAAGAACTTGTTTTTTCAAACTCTATGCCGACAAGCTGGAAAAACGGCGCTTTACCCAGAATGTCCAGCCGCAAAAAAATTCCGGACTACTTTGGCATTACCGTTGAAGAGCTTATGGGCACAAAAAAAGAGCCCGTCGGGATGGGCGAGCTCGACAAACAGATGCAGGAAATTGTGGCGTTGCTTAACAGCGCAACGCGGTGGAAACGCTGCTGCGCTCCCGGGCAAAGCCGGAGTGAATCAGCCGACAAACGGCAGATCTGTTTTGGCAGGGGCTTCGGTCAGGATGGCCAGAACCTCGGGGACCAGATCAGGGTACTGCCGCAGGATAGCAAGGATCTCTTCATTTGTCATCATGCCAAAACGCTCCTTTTTGTTGTATCTATAATTTTATGTTACAACAGCCATAAGCCGAAGTCAAGAGAAAAGAGGAAAATCAAATTAAAATTTTGGAAAAATGCAAAGTTATTGCGGCAGGCACAATTGTGGCAGCACTGATGGCAGGCACTGCGTTACCCGCGCTGGCCGCCAGCCCCGCCGGGGACGTTCCTTTTGCGGTGCTCGCGCAGCAGAATAGTGCTGTGACCCCGGAGCAGGTAGAAGCACTGATCAGCCAGATCGGCACTGTCACGCGCAGCAGACGCGCGGCAATCGTGGCCGCTTTGGATGCCTATAACCAGTTGGATGATGCAGGAAAAGCTGCTGTCACCAATTTTGGTGTGCTGGCAGAAGCACAGCAGATTCTTGGTATTCAGGATGCACTTGCAAAGTGCAATGTCAACTACGATGCAGTAGAAGACTGCTGGGCGATTACAACCCCGCATGATGACAGCATCGATAAGCGCAAGACGTGTGGCATTGGCCCCAACCTTTATATCTGGGACAAGGGGAACACTATTGTTTTCTGGGAAGATTTTACTTACATGGGCTCTTCCGAGCTGGATATCGATGACATCATTCTGCGCGGTGGAGATTATAAGTACACTTACATTTGCGATTATGATAACTCCGATTATGGATACGACAAAGAGCTTGGTAAATGGTTTGCATGGGCCACCTTTGAAATGGAAGACAGTGAAGTCGAATGGTTGCGAAACCTTTTGAGTGCCGATACCGTTATCATGCGTTTCGAGGGAACGGATTATAGCAAGTTTGATTACACATGGACGGTGCAGGACCGGCAGGCAATCACCGATATTATTGACCTCTATAATCTTCTGAAAGCAGTTACACCGGAAGTGCGTGAAAAAGCACTGCGTAACTAATACGTTCGGCCTAGGGAATAGAAGCTTGGAAGATTTTTATGCGATTAAAGAAAAAGCATATTGCGGCAATTGCATTGAGCGTGGCTATTTGCGTAGGTGCTACCGGTTGTAAATCGGAAGAAGTCAAGAACACGGACCCTGAATGCTCTTCCGAACGCGATACAATGTGCTTTTCAGACAGTTTCGCCTTCTGACTGCTCAGGCTGGTTCCATTCCTGCGGCTATTCGCCTTATTTTTGAAAATTGCTATAAACGCATTTTTTTGTGCTTCTCCCATTTACGGCTCCGCCGAAGATTTCACGCTTCTGCTGGACGTTACCGTCAGCAGAGAGGTAACACCAGCTGCGAAGCAGCAAGTCGGAGAAACGAGAAAAAAGCGTTTAGCGCAGCGGCTAGCTTTTTTCCGTTTCGACAACTCCTTCGGGGTCTGAAAGGGGCGAGCAGCCCCTTTCTCGTGGATCCAGCGCGTCGAAATCGCTGGTGCTTTTCTGGTTCTCTTTTGGCACGCAAAAGAGAACATTAGCCTTAATGAAAGAGCGCTCTGCCCCGCGCACCAGCGCGAGAAGCCGTTCATAAGAAAACCAAGCCCTACTGCGAAAGCGATTTAATCCGCGCCACCAGCGCGCAAGCTCACTTCAAGAGAACTCAGCTCTCCCGCGAGGGCGCTCAACCCTGCTACCCCGTAACGACCGTCATCTCCGCGTTTCGTTCAATGGCATAATCCGTAAAATATTCCTCTTCCAGCGGGATCCACCGCTGCACGAAGTTCAGATACCGCTTCCCCTCCCGGGCACGAAGCCGCCGCATCTGTTCTTCCGCCGAGCAGGTGACGAATACTTTTATATCATAGTAAGGCGCAAGGCTGGGGTGGTGACTGTAGCTGCCCTCTACGATGACCAGCGCCGCAGGCCCGAGCACCCGGGGCGGCAGATAGGCACCCTCCCGGCAGGAGTAGGCCTTGTAACACACGGCCCGCCCGGCCCGTGCGGGCGCGACGGCCTCGGCCCGCAGCCGCTCGAGGTGCATATTGGCGCAGGGAATGCGCTCCCAGCCTGTGACCCGCTGGGGCGGCGGGAGATAAAAGTCGTCGGTGTGGAGGGTGATGCTCTGGGGAAAGCGCTCTGCCAGCTGTGCGGCCAGCGTTGTTTTGCCGCTGCCGCACCGGCCATCCAGCGCCACGAGGACGGTGGACTGCTGCTTGAGCCGGGCCGTGATCAGACCGGACAGCTCTTCGGGGGACACAAGATGCATGGGGACACCATTCCTTTGCTCAATGATCCTTTTGCCCAGTATAGCACGGCAGAGAAGATGGGGCAAATATTTTTGTAAAAAGGTGTTGACACAGGGCCAAAGCTATGATAAGATAATGTCGCGTTAGGAATAACTAACCCGAAAGATTCCAAAAACAAAGCGGCTGCTGCCGCGTTCTTTTTGCAGCATTGGTTAGCTGATTCTAACTACATCTTCTGCATAAGCATCGCGCCGCAGGGGACAATAGCAGAAAACAGGCAGGGAGGCCGGGAGATGGAACGCAACTTTGAGACTGTGATGATCGAGCAATGCGCCCCGGTGTTGGCTGGCCTGAAGCCTGCGGGACTCTTCCGCTATGAGACCAGAGACTGCGCAGACCTTGCCCGCCGCGTCCGCAGCTGGAATGAGCAGCTGGACGAAAAAGGCCTCTGCGTCCGCGTCCTCAAGGGCTGTATGCGGACGCACCAGTATCTCGTGTACGTCTACCGCGAGAGCAGGCTGCGCGTCCTGCTGGCCCAGCCGCAGGTGCGGGACTTCCTGCGCGGCGAGGGCTACGACCTTCCCCAGCAGCCGGACGACGATGCGCCGCTGCTGCGGCAGCTGTCCCGGAGGCTCTGCTGTGAGGCTGATTTTCCCCACGAGATCGGCGTATTTCTGGGCTACCCCCTCCCCGATGTGGTGGGCTTTATAGAAAATGAGGGCCGCAACTTCACCTGCTGCGGCTGCTGGAAAGCCTACGGCGACCCTGCCGCCGCCCGGCAGCACTTCGCCCAGCTGAACAAGTGCACGGCGGTGTACCTCCGCCTGTTCCACAGCGGCACCCCCATCCAGCGTCTGGCCGTCGTAGCCTGACGCTCCTGAAATCCTGACATTCACTTCCAAATACTCTCTTTTTATCCTGGCGCCCGTCGGAGTCTGCTTATAGCAATTCGACTTTTTAATGCAACTGCAACAGCGTTGAATTGCATATCGCAAATATGCTGTTTAAATGTCGCACTAATTTCTTGACTTGCGATAAAATAGACGATGATGGGAAGAAATCCTCCTTTTGACACGCGGCCGCCCGGTGCAGAATACCCCCTGCACCGGGTGGCTGTGTCATATGTGGAAATTGTTAAATTTTTCTGAAAAGCGGAGGATAAAATTTGTTAGTTCATACAAACTAACTTTTTTTACGGAAAAATGATTGACAGAATGGGTTAGTAAGTGTAAACTATCTATGCTGATAGTTGCGACTGACTAACTGCCGTAGCTTTTCGGAGGGGGACGCGGGCATGAGTGAGCGCGTTGCGGCGTCTGGCTGGTGCGGCCATCCCCGAGGACGAAAAAAGCGAACCGAAACGCTCCCCGCAGAATAGGGAGCACGAATGGGAGTGGAACAATTATGATGCCTTTGACTATGGCAAAAGCGGGCGAGACCGTCACCATCCGCAAGATCACCGGGAAGGATGAGGTGCGGTTGCATCTGGCTGAACTGGGTTTCGTAGTGGACAGTCAGGTGACGATCGTCAATGAGATCGCAGGCAACCTCATCGTTCAGGTCAAGGAGAGCCGTCTGGCCCTCGACAAGACGATGGCGAACCGCATTATGATCGGCTGAGCAGCGGCGAGACCGCTGTTTGGGAGACGCTCCGAAACTGGGATAGTCTCTGAATAGAAAGAAGACAAGCAGAGGAGGATTTTTATGAAGACTCTGAAAGACGTTAAGGTCGGCGAGACTGCCACCGTGGCGCGCCTGCACGGCGAAGGCCCGGTGAAGCGCCGCATCATGGACATGGGCATCACCAAGGGCGTTGAAATTTATGTCCGCAAGGTCGCCCCTCTGGGCGACCCGATGGAGCTGACCGTGCGCAACTACGAACTGAGCGTGCGCAAGGCCGACGCTGAAATGATCGAAGTCGTTTGATCGCAACGAGAGGAAAGGAGCTGCAATGAGTATCAAAATTGCACTGGCCGGCAACCCGAACTGCGGTAAGACTACCCTGTTCAACAATCTGACCGGCTCGAACCAGTACGTCGGCAACTGGCCCGGTGTTACCGTCGAGAAGAAGGAAGGCAAGCTGAAGGGCGAGAAGGATGTCATCATTCAGGACCTGCCCGGCATCTACTCCCTGTCTCCGTACACTCTGGAGGAGGTCGTCTCCCGTACTTATCTGGTCAAGGAGAAGCCCGACGCCATCCTGAACATCATCGATGGCACCAACATCGAGCGCAACCTGTACCTGACCACCCAGCTCATCGAGCTGGGCATCCCCGTGGTCATGGCAGTCAACATGATCGACCTCGTCCGCAAGAACGGCGACAAGATCGACCTGAAGAAGCTGAGCGCCGAGCTGGGCTGTCAGGCAGTCGAGATCAGCGCCCTGAAGGGCGAGGGCACCGAGGCCGCGGCAAAGGCTGCTATGGCTGCTGCAAAGGCAGGCAAGGCCGGCGAGCTGCCCCACGTCTTTACCGGCAGCGTCGAGCACGCCATCGCGCACATCGAGGAGTCCATTCAGGGCAAGGTCGATGACCGCTTCCTGCGCTGGTACGCCGTCAAGCTGTTCGAGCGTGACAACAAGGTCATGGATGAGCTGAAGCTGCCCTCCGACCTGACCGCGCACATCGACCAGCACATCAAGGACTGCGAGACTGAGATGGACGATGACGCCGAGAGCATCATCACCAACCAGCGTTACGCCTACATCAACGGTGTCGTCGATAAGGCTGTCAAGAAGAAGGCCCGCGTCGAGCACCTGACTGTTTCCGATAAGGTCGACCAGATCGTCACCAACCGTGTGCTGGCTCTGCCCATCTTCGCAGTCATCATGTACCTGATGTACTCCCTGTCTGTGGGTACTTCCATCGCCGACGGCGGCTGGGCCATCGGCACGTTTGCGACCGACTGGACCAACGACGTCCTGTTCGGTGAGATCGTCCCCAACGCGCTGGGCGGTTTCCTCGAGAGCATCGGCGTGGCGGGCTGGCTGTACGGCCTGATCATGGACGGCATCGTTGCCGGTGTCGGCGCAGTTCTGGGCTTCGTTCCCCAGATGCTGGTCCTGTTCTTCCTGCTGTCCATTCTGGAGGATGTCGGCTATATGTCCCGTGTCGCCTTCATCATGGACCGTATCTTCCGCAAGTTCGGCCTGTCCGGCAAGAGCTTTATCCCCGTGCTGGTCGGCACGGGCTGCGGCGTCCCGGGCGTCATGGCTTCCCGTACCATCGAGAATGAGCGCGACCGCCGCATGACCATCATGACCACCTGCTTCATCCCCTGCGGCGCAAAGATGCCCATCATCGGCCTCATCGCAGGTGCGGTATTCGGCGGTTCTTCTCTGGTGGCTGTCTCCGCTTACTTCATCGGCATGGCTGCCATCATCTGCTCCGGCATCATCCTGAAGAAGACCAAGGCCTTTGCAGGCGACCCTGCTCCCTTTGTCATGGAGCTGCCCGCATACCATATCCCCGCTTGGGGCAATGTCTTCCGCGCTACTTGGGAGCGCGGCTGGTCCTTCATCAAGCGTGCAGGCTCCGTTATTCTGGCTGCTACCGTCGTCCTGTGGTTCCTGCAGGGCTTCGGCTTCGAGAATGGCGCCTTCGGCATGGTGGAGGATCAGGACAACTCCGTGCTGGCGGCTATCGCCACCAAAGTCGCTTGGATCTTTGCTCCTCTGGGCTTCGGCAACTGGAAGGCAACGGTCGCTTCTGTCTCCGGCCTGATCGCAAAGGAGAATGTCGTCGGTACCTTCGGCGTTCTGTATCACTTCGGCGGCGAGGAGCTGTCTGAGAACGGCGATGAGATCTGGAGCCTCGTTGCGGCAGATTACACCGCTCTGAGCGCTTATGCATTCATGATCTTCAACCTGCTGTGCGCTCCCTGCTTCGCTGCTATGGGCGCGATCAAGCGTGAGATGAACAACGGCAAGTGGACGGCATTCGCCATCGGCTATATGTGCGCACTGGCCTACTGCTCTGCTCTGGTCGTGTACCAGCTGGGCGGCCTCATCACCGGTGAAGTCGGCTTCAACTTCTTCACCGTCGTGGCCGTGGTCATCGTCGCTGCCTTCCTGTATCTGATGTTCCGTCCCAACAAGTATGTGAACGACAACGAGGTCAAGATCGACGTTTCCAAGATCAAGTAAAAATTTCTCAAAACGCGCCGAAAGGAGTGCATTTTTATGATGGAGTTTCTGGCTGCGAATTTCAATCTGCCGACGATCATCGTCGGAGCCATCGTGTTTGGCGGTGTGGGCTGGATCACATGGCACTCTCATAAGCACGGCGGCTGCAGTGGATGCAGCGGCGGCTGTGACTGCGGCGGAAGCTGCAGCAGCTGCAAGGGCGGCTGCCACTGAGCCATAATGGAAGAGAAGGGGGCGCGGGTCAGAGCTTTGGCCCGCGCCCCTTTTGAAGATCGAGAGTTAGTGTAACAGAACGAAAAGAGAGTGATACGAGATGGAACTGACGCCGGCACACCTGCGCTACCTGCTGGCCATCTATGAGGTCTCGCAGACCCATCTGGACATCAGCTCCCGCAGCATTGCCGAGAAGCTGGGCGTGACCAAGCCCTCGGTAGTGCGGGTGATGAATCTGCTGATGGAGCGGGGAATGATCGTCAAGGAATATTACGGGAAGATCTACCTCACCGACCGGGGCATCTTTGTGGCCCGGGAGGTCAGAAAGCAGCTGGACGAGGTGCTTGCCCACTTCCCGCCGGTGGAAGCAGAGCTGACCGACGAGGAGCGGCTGACCGCTGCCCTCGCCCTGACCGCGGCCCTGCCGGAACGGGTCTTTACCGGACGGTACGACCAGCTGATGGACTTGGCGGAAATGCCCCCGGCTGTGGGCTGACCGCCTGCCAAGACAGCAAAAGAGCCAGACTCGGCCCTGAGTCTGGCTCTTTTTGGGTGCAGGATGTCAGACGAGGTAGCCCTCGAAGCAGTGGAGATCCTCGGTCTTTACGATGCCCTCAAGGTAGAGGCCGTCTTCGCGGTACTCCTCCAGCTGGACGCTGCCGCGCTCCCGCATGGGGGCGGCGAGGCCCAGCTTGTCGTAGGGCAGCAGGACGCGGATGGTGTGGACGCGGTCGCTGAGGGTCTCGTCCAGCTTTTGCAGCAGCTTGTCGAGTCCGTAGCCGGTCTTGGCACTGGTGAGCAGGATGTCGGGATCAAAGCTCAGTGCACCGGGCTTGTCGCACTTGTTGTAGACGGTCAGGCGGGGGATGTCGGCGCAGTCGAGGCCGTCCAGCACCTCGTCGGTGACGGCCAGCTGCTCCTCCCGCTGCTCGTCGCCTGCGTCGGCCACCCGGACGATGACGTCCGACCATGCGGCCTCTTCCAGCGTGGACTTGAAGGCCTCCACCAGATTGTGGGGCAGGCGGGAGACGAAGCCGACGGTGTCCACCAGCAGCACCGCCATGCCGCTGGGCAGGACGAGCTTCCGGCTGGTGGGGTCGAGGGTGGCGAAGAGCATATCTGCCTCGGCGACGCTGGGGCCGCAGAGAGCATTCATCAGGCTGGATTTGCCGACATTGGTGTAGCCCACGAGGCTGACCACCGGCATCCCGGTCTTGGCGCGGGCCTTCCGGCTCTCGCCCCGGCGCTTTTCCATCTCGGCCAGCTTCTCGGCCAGCGCGTCGATGCGGGCGTGGACGTGGCGGCGGTCCAGCTCCAGCTTGGTCTCACCGGCACCGCGGCGTGCACCGCCGCCGCCGCCACCGCCGCCGCCCTGACGGCTCAGGCTCTCGCCCATGCCCTGTAAGCGGGGCAGGCGGTAGCGCAGCAGGGCCAGCTCGGTCTGAAGCTTGCCCTCGTTGGTCACAGCGCGGCTGCGGAAGATCTCGAGGATGAGCATGGTGCGGTCGATGACCTCGAGGCCTCCCAGCGCAGTGGAGATGTTGCGGATCTGGCTGCCGGTCAGCTCGCCGTCAAAGACGGCGCACACGGCCCCCAGCTCTGCGGCGGCAGCGGCGGCTTCTTCCAGCTTGCCGCTGCCCAGCACGATGCCGGTCTCGGGGGTCTGGCGCTTCTGGGTGACTTCGGCCACGGCCTCCATGTGGTTGGCCTCACACAGCGCGGCCAGCTCGGCGAGGCTGCGCTCGCAGTCCCACAGGCCCTGATCGAGGGCCAGCAAAATTACCTTCGTCGGGGGTGTTTCCACTAAAATATCGTAAAGTTCGCTCAAAATGATTCCTTTCGTTCCAGATAATGCTCTCTTGTCAGTGCATAGCACCTGCAGGGGACGGGGGAGCCGTCGAATTTGTGGTACTCTGCGTCGTGGTCGTAAACGAAGCCTGCTTTGGTCATGACCCTGCCGCTGGCGGGATTTTCGGCGGCATGGCAGCAGGCGAGCCAATTACTGTCCGTATTCTTGAACCAGTATTCTACTAAAGCGTCCAGCGCCTCGGTAGTATAGCCCTTGTTCCACCAGCCTCTGCCGATGCAGTAGCCCGGCTCCCAGATGCCCGCAGAAATATCCCGCCCGGGCCACTCGGCCTTCTGCTGCGGCTCACCCGCAAGGCTGTTGTAGATGCTGATGGAGCCGAACACCTGCCCGGAGGCCTTTTCCACGATGGCCCACTGGTAGTAGTCCTCGTTGGGGTAGAGCAGCGCCCATGCGGTCAGCAGCTCCCGCGTCTCGGCCACATCTTTATGCGGTGTCCAGCGCAGCCAGCGGGTGACCTCCGGGTCGCTGGCCCAGTTGGCGTACATCATCGGGGCATCGGACGGCAGAAGGCGGCGCAGAAGCAGCCGTGGCGTTTCGATCTCCTGTGTGCCGGCGTGGCGCATGATACATTCCTCCAAACTGCTATAAATATGCATAGAATAGCACAAAAGCGGCTCCGGTGCAAGCAAAATGGGTCATTGAGAGACAAAAATGCTTGACAAGTGCGCAAACTTCATTAAACTGAAGATGACTGCACAAAAGCTCCGTCCCGGGAGAGCCGGGAAAAATAGAGGGAAAAACGAAGAAAAAGGAGAACCTTACGATGACGGACATCCGAGAGTATCTTGCCCATAAGCCGCTGCTGTTCGACGGCGGCATGGGTACCTATTATAAAGCCGCGCCGGGCGTAGAATGCGAGCTGGCGAACCTCACCGACTCCGAAGGGGTGAAGCGGGTCCACGCCGAGTATCTGGCGGCGGGCGCACAGGCCATCAAGACCAACACCTTCGGCCTGCCCCGGATGGCAGCGGCCCAGATGCCGGGCTGGGAAGAGCTGGCCGAGGCGGGCTGGAAGCTGGCCTGCGACGCCGCCGCCGAGAAGGACGCCGCCGTCTTTGCGGACCTCGGCCCGGCTCTGGACACGGAGGCCGCCCCGGCCAGCAGTGCCTACGGCCTTGCAGCCCAGCAGTTCGCGGCGCTGGGGGCAAAAAACTTTCTTTTTGAGACGCTCAGCTCCGATGTGGGCGTGGTGGAGGCTGTGAAGGCCCTCCGGGTAGCTGTGCCGGACGCCTTCATCATGGTGTCTTTCGCGGTGCTGCCGGACGGCTACACCCGCGAGGGGCTGCTGTTCCGCGACCTGCTGCACCGGATGGAGGGCAGCGGCGTGGTGGATGCCGTGGGCCTGAATTGCGTTTCGGCTCCGGGCGCGATGAAGAAGCTGGTGCAGGGGCTGGGCGAGACGCGGCTGCCCCTGTCGGTGATGCCCAACGCGGGCTATCCGGTCGTCACCCGGGCGCGGGTGCTGTATCAGGGCAAGCCGGAGTATTTTGCCCGGGAGATGGGGCAGATCGCTGCCGCCGGTGTCCGCATTCTGGGCGGCTGCTGCGGCACGACCCCTGCCCACATTGCAGCCCTGCGGGCAGAGCTGGATGCTCTGCCACGGCAGACTGGAGCCGCCCCGGCCGCAAAACTTTCCACCGTCTCCGCGCCGGAGGTGGAAAAAGACGACGCCTTCCTGCGGAAGCTGGACAAAGGCGAAAAAGTCATCGCCATTGAGCTGGACTCTCCCCGGGTGGCCGACCTGAGCGGCTATCTGGACGGCGCACGGAGATTGCAGGCCGCAGGTGCCGACCTGCTGACCATCGCCGACTGCCCCATCGCACAAGCCCGGATGGATTCCTCCCTCGTGGCCTGCCGGGTGCACCAGGAACTGGGAATGTGTGCCCTGCCTCACATGACCTGCCGCGACCGCAATCTGAACGCCACGAAAGCCCTTCTGCTGGGCCTCTACGCCGAGGGCGTGCGGGAGGTGCTGGCCATCACCGGCGACCCCATCCCCACCGCGGAGCGGGACGAGGTGAAGAATGTCTACCAGTTCAACTCCCGCAAGCTGGCCCAGTACATCGTCTCTCTGGCTGGGGAGGGCCGGGAGATGCCCTCGCCTATGACGGTGTTCGGCGCACTGAACCTCAACGCCCGGAATTTCGACGTGGAACTCCGCCGGGCCGTGGAAAAGCTGGAAAACGGGATGGCGGGATTCCTGACCCAGCCGGTGCTCTCGGCGCAGGCGGTGGAAAATCTCCGCAAGGCCCGCCGGACGCTGGGCGAACGGGCGAAGATCCTGGCCGGCATCATGCCGGTGGTCAGCCAGCGGAACGCCATCTTCATGGAAAATGAGATCAACGGCATCCATGTGGAGGAGGACATCATCCAGCGCTTTGCGGGCCTCGACCGGGAGCAGGGCGAGGCGCTGGGCCTTGAGGTGTCGATGCAGATGGCTCGGGAGGCCCTGCCCTACGCCGACGGCTTTTACCTCATGACCCCCTTCAACCGGGTGGCTCTGATGGAGCGGCTCATCGCCCGGCTCCGGACCGAGCTTCTGGACGCGGAGGGGTGAGAGATCATTGAAAGCGCCTCTGTAAAATGGTATCATAAAAGAAAAGACTCCGGGAAGGAACCAAAAGGAAAATGCGGACACGTTATACCCTCATCAACATGGCGGTCAACATCGGCGGGCAGCTTTTTAATCAGGTGCTATTGTTCATCAGCCGGATGGTATTCATCCACTATCTGTCGGCGGCCTATCTGGGCGTCAACGGCCTGTTCACCGATGTGCTGGGCATCCTGAATCTGGCCGAGCTGGGCATCGGCACGGCTATGATCTACAGCCTGTACGAGCCTGCGGCCAAGGACGATGAGCGCAAGCTGGCCCAGCTGATGAACCTTTATAAGATACTATACCGCGTCGTCGCGGTGATCGTTTTGCTGGTGGGCCTTGCGTTGATGCCTTTCTTGGGCTTCTTCATCAAGGACAGCGGCGGCATCGAGAATTTAAAGCTCATCTACCTGATGTATGTGGCAAACTCGGTGTGCTCCTATCTGCTGAGCTACAAAAACTCCATCTTTCTGGCCTACCAGAAGGCCTATGTGAAAAACCTCTGGGCGGTGCTCTGCGACGCAATCAAGACCGTCCTCCAAATCGTCATCATCGTCCTGACCCGGAACTTTATCCTCTACTTGCTGGTGCAGTTCGTGCTGCAGTTCATCCCGAACATCATCGTGTCCTGTAAGGCGGACAAGGAGTACCCCTACCTGAAGGAGTGCAAAGAGCTGCCTGAGCGGGAGGAGTTCTTCGGCATCCTGCGGAACATTGGCGCGATGAGCTTCCACAAGCTGGGCACGGTCATCGTGCGGAACACCGACAGCCTTTTGATGTCCAGCTTCGTGGGCCTGCTGTCGGTGGGTATCTACTCGAATTATAAGCTCGTTTTGTCCGGCATCAACAACCTGATGGACAAATTCTCCAATGCCTTTACCGGCAGTCTGGGCAACTTGGGCGCCATCGAGGACGAAACGCGGGTCTACGGCATCTATCAGGAGCTGGATCTGCTCTTCTTTGTCATCTATGCCTACTGGACGGCGGGTTTTTTTGCGCTGTTCAACTCCTTCATCACCATCTGCTTCGGCCCGGACTACTGCTTCTCGGTGGCGACGGTGGCCGTCCTCGTGATGGAATTCTACATTTCGGGCCAGCGGAAGGTCAATCTGATGTTCCGGGAGGCGAAAGGATTGTTCTGGTACGACCGCTACAAGGCTATCGTCGAAGCGGCTATCAACTTGACGGTGTCCCTTGCCCTCGTACAGAGGTTCGGTGTTGCGGGCATCCTCGGCGGCACGGTCATCAGCAGTGTGTGTACCTGCGTCTGGGTGGAGCCTTATATTCTGATGCGCTACGGAATCCGGGAAAACTGGCAGGAAAAGCTGAAAGACTATTTCGTGAAATACATCCAGCGCTTGGGTATCGTGGTGGGCCTGACGACAGTGACCTGTGGGTGGGTGCATTTCTTCCCGGCGGAGAGCGTCTTTTCTTTCCTGCTGGACGGCGTGATCTACACCGCGTTCTATGGTGGGGTAATGTATGCGCTGTTCCACAAGAGTATGGAGTTCCAGATGCTGCGGGGGCGTGTGCTGGGCATCGTGAAGAGAAAAAAATCTGCCTGACGCAGGGAGCGAGGACCCCGCACAAGGGTGTGAAAATTTTGTTCCGGTCAAAAAGAGATTGACAAAACGCACAAAAAACGCTATATTCTTTTTATAAATGCAAGGAAAAAGAGTGTGCGCTGTTTTGAAACTGCCATCCAGAGAGCCGGGGGGCTGCTGAAAACCCGGTATGGCGGTGCGGCGTGCTGTCGCTTTTGAGCAGAGGCGGGGAAAGGGAGTAGTCGCCTCCGGGTCTGCCCCACGTTATCGGGGCATCAAGGGGCACGCGGCAAAGCGCTGTGTGCAATTTGGGTGGTACCGCGGTTATATTCAGCCGTCCCATGGAACGCTCCGTGGGGCGGCTTTTTTCGTCCCACCAATCAATCATCCGGGAGGATTCTCTATGAAAGAACTCGCAAAACAGTATGATCCGAGCCAGGTGGAAGACCGCATCTACCAGTTCTGGCTGGATGGCGGCTACTTCCACACGAAGGCCGACCCCGACAAGAAGCCCTACACCATCGTCATGCCCCCTCCGAACGTCACCGGCCAGCTCCACATGGGCCACGCCGTGGACAACACCATGCAGGACATCCTGATCCGCACCAAGCGGATGCAGGGCTACGCTGCCCTGTGGGTGCCCGGCACCGACCACGCCTCCATCGCCACTGAGGCCAAGGTCGTGGAGGCCATGCGTGCGGAGGGCCTGACCAAGGAGATGGTGGGCCGCGACGGCTTCCTCGAGCGTGCATGGGCTTGGAAGACCAAATACGGCAACCGCATCGTCAGCCAGCTCAAGAAGCTGGGCAGCAGCTGCGACTGGGAGCGTGAGCGCTTCACCATGGACGAGGGCTGCTCTGAGGCCGTCAAGGAGGTCTTTGTCCGCCTGTACGACAAGGGCCTCATCTACCGTGGCAACCGCATGGTCAACTGGTGCCCCCACTGCAACACCTCCATCTCCGACGCTGAGGTGGAGTATGAGGAGAAGGACGGCAATTTCTGGCATCTGCTCTACCCGGTCAAGGAGACCGGCGAGATGCTGGAGCTGGCCACTACCCGTCCCGAGACCATGCTGGGCGATACCGCCGTCGCCATCAACGGCGAGGACCCCCGCTATGCCCACCTGCACGGCTGCCACGTCGTCCTGCCCCTGCTGAACAAGGAGATCCCCATCGTCTGCGACGAGCACGCCGACATGACCAAGGGCACCGGCGTCGTCAAGATCACGCCGGCCCACGACCCCAACGACTTCGAGGTCGGCCTGCGCCATGACCTGCCCATCGTCCGCGTCTTCACCTACGACGGCCACATGACCGGTGCTGCCGACAAGGCTGCGGCCGACGCCCTGTTTGCTGCCGGGAAGAATACCGTCAACGAGCCTCATGTGCTGGACTGCGGCAAGTACGCCGGCATGACCACCCTCGAGGCCCGCAAGGCCATCCTTGCCGACCTGAAGGAAGGCGGCTTCCTGAAGGAGATCGAGCCGCTGAAGCACGAGGTCGGCACCTGCTACCGCTGCCACTCCACCATCGAGCCGATGGTGTCCAAGCAGTGGTTCGTCAAGATGGAGCCTCTGGCAGAGCCTGCCATCGAGAGCGTGGAGAAGGGTGACATCAAGTTCGTGCCCGAGCGCTTCACCAAGAACTATATGAACTGGATGAAGAACACCCGCGACTGGTGCATCAGCCGTCAGCTGTGGTGGGGCCATCAGATCCCGGCATGGTACTGCGACGACTGCGGCGAGACCGTGGTGGCAAAGTCTGCTCCCTGTGCCTGCCCCAAGTGCGGCAGCGCAAAGCTGACGCAGGACCCCGACACCCTCGACACCTGGTTCTCCTCCGCGCTGTGGCCCTTCAGCACGCTGGGCTGGCCCAATGAGGAGAGCGAAGACCTCAAGTATTTCTACCCCACCAACACCCTCGTCACCGGTTACGACATCATCGGCTTCTGGGTCAGCCGCATGATCTTCTCCGGTCTTGCCTACACTGGTAAGGCCCCCTTCGACACCGTCTGCATCCACGGCATCGTCCGCGACAGTCAGGGCCGCAAGATGTCCAAGAGCCTTGGCAACGGCATCGACCCGCTGGAGGTCATCGCCCAGTACGGCGCGGACGCCCTGCGCTTCATGCTGGTGGACGGCTCCACCCCGGGCAACGATATGCGCTACAGCGAGAAGAAGGTGGAGGCTGCCCGCAACTTTGCGAACAAGCTGTGGAACGCCACCCGCTTCGTGCTGATGAACCTGCCCGAGGACTTCCAGCCCGGCCTGCCCAGTGAGGACAAGCTGGACATGAGCGACAAGTGGGTGCTGACCAAGCTGAATCAGGTGGCCGGTGCCATGAGCGACAACCTCGACCACTACGAGATGGGTCTGGCTGCGGCGAAGATCAACAGCTTCATCTGGGACGTCTACTGCGACTGGTTCATCGAGATCGCAAAGCCCCGCCTGAACTCCGGCGACGCCGAGCAGGCCGACACCGCCCGCCGCGTGCTGGTGTATGTGCTGGACAAGGCCCTCAAGCTGCTGCACCCCTTCATGCCCTTCATCACCGAGGAGCTGTATCAGGCCCTGCCCGGCTCTGCCGAGACCATTATGACGCAGGAATGGCCCACCGTGGACGAGAGCCACAACTGGGCAGAGGAAGAGGAAGCCTTCGAGAAGGTGATGGACTACATCAAGGCTGTGCGTACCATGCGCACCGAGATGAACGTCCACCCCGCCAAGAAGACCAGCATGATCATCGAGACGGCCGACCCGGCCCCCTTCCAGAGCGCCGAAGTCTATCTGGCAAAGTTCGCGTTCGCCACCGATGTGACCTTTACCGCCAAGTATGAGGGCAGCACCGACGGCATGGTGCAGGTGTCCACCCACGCAGCCCGCGGCTTCATCCCCATGATGGAGCTGATCGACCGCGACAAGGAGCTGGCCCGCCTGAACAAGGAAAAGGCCAAGGCCGAAAAGGAGCTGGCCATGTTCGAGAACCAGCTCAACAACCCCAAGTTCGTCGAGCGCGCCCCTGCCGCACTGGTGGAGGACATCCGCGCCAAGCACGCCAAGAGTCAGGATAAGCTCGCCAACATTGAGCAGAGCATCAAGGCTCTGGGCTGATGCGGGGAAAGGAGTTACCCACGGAGTCCAATATGCAAAAGACCTCTCCTTGGCTCATTGCGATGCGAGTCCTCTTTGCCTTCGCGCTCATCGCCTGCATCGTGTTCATCTTCTCGAACTCCATGCAGATCGCCGACGTCTCATCTGTGGCCAGCGGCAGGGCGCTGACCCTGATGCGAAAGGTGTTCACCCGGCTGGGAATGCCCGGCATCGCCAGCCGCTTGACCGACCACATCGTGCGCAAGATGGCGCATTTCTGCGAGTATATGCTGGAAGGCTTCCTGCTGACGCTCTGCCTGCGGGTCTACACCCGACGGTTCGTCCGCCACATCTCGTGGCCTATTCTGGGCGGCCTGCTCACGGCCCTGACCGACGAGACCATCCAGATGTTCAGCGATGGCCGGAGCAGCCAGATCACCGATGTCTGGCTGGATTTTTCCGGCGTACTGACCGGCATTCTGGTGGGGATGTTCTGTCTGGCCCTGTGCAGGATGTGCTATTTGCTCTACAAACATCGAAATGAGGATTGACGCAATGACCATCGAACAGGCAAACGAATATTTTTCCTCTCTGCCCGAGGGCTTTGCCCCGGCGGAGGAGCTGAGCGCTGCCCTGACGGCGGATGCCCGGAAGGTGCAGTTCGTCGGCGTGGCCGGTACGGCGGGCAAGACCGCTGCCGCCGGTCTGCTGGCGGCGATCCTGCGGGAGGCAGCGTTCCACACCGGCTTCTACCGTGCCGGATGCGAGCCGCTGTCGGCCCGCATCGCCATCGGCGGCGTGTCGGTGGACCCGGTGCTGTTCTGTCAGGCCGCAGAGGCCCTCAGCGCCGCAAAGCCTCTGCCCCGCGCAGCGGCAGAGCTGGCGGCTGCGGCCTGCTGCTTCGGTGCGGCAGGCTGTAAGCTGGCTGTGGTGGAGCTGCCGGATGCTGGTCTGGCGGCTGCCCTGCCCAGTATGCCGGTCTGTGCCGTCACAGCCATCGGCCCCGACGGCGTGAGCCGTTCGGTGGAGCGTCTGGCCGCGCTGGCGGCGGGCGTCATGCGGAAAGGCGCGGTCTGCGTCACCGCGCCGGAGCAGCCGAAGGCTGTCCTGAGCGAGCTGGTGGTGGCCGCAGCCAAGGCGGAGTGCGAGCTTGTAGTACCCGACGCCGAGGACATCACCTTCCTTGAGGCGGAAAAATTCACCAGCCGGGTGGACTACGGCGGATACACCGTGCCGCTGGCCTTCCTTGGTCGTCACGCGGCGGGCAATGCCGCCGTCGCAGTCGAGCTGGCGCTAGCCCTCTGGCGGAAGGGCTTCGAGATCCCCGATGAGGCCATTCTGGCGGGCCTTGCCGCTGTGGAGAACCGCAGCAGCATCCGCGTCCTATCCCAGAAGCCCCTCATCATCCTCGACGCCTGCCGTACCCCCCAGCAGGCCGCAGCCCTTCTGCGCGTCCTCAATATGGCCAAGGTGCGCCACATGAGCGCTGTCATCGGCCTGACCGGGGAGGAGGGCGCAGAGGCCTTCTTTTCCGTGCTGGAAAGCGGTCTGACCCCTGAGGAACAGAAGAAGGACAAGGGGACGATGCCCGGCATGAGCGAGAACCCCTTCGACAAAGTCTTCCTCGTTGCCCCGGCGGGGACGGAAGCTGCGCTGGCCGAGCGCCTGACCGAAAAGGCACGGTATCACTTCGACGCCGTGCTCTGTCCGTCGCTGGCTGACGCCGTCAAGCAGGCGAAAGCCAACAGCCGCCGCGGCCTGCTGGTCTGCGGCAGTGAGGCCATCGCCCTCGAGGCTGAGAAACTGTTGAGCGACACCGTTCTCTAAAAAATAACCCGAAAGACCTGTACACTGAAAAGGTGCACAGGTCTTTTCTTTATCCAGAAAAAAGGACAAGCAAAGGAGATGAGGATATGGCAACCGTGACTTTCAGCGCGGCAGACGATGTGCTCTACGCCTATCTAGCCGGTGAGATCGACCACGATGCGGCGCAGGGGCTGCGCATCCAGCTGGACGATGCCCTGCTGACCCGCAGCCCCCGCATTCTGGTTATGGATCTCGGCGGAGTAGGATTCATGGATTCGTCGGGCATCGGGCTGATCTTAGGGCGGCAGCGCTGTGCCCGGACGCTGGGCGGCAGCCTGCGCATCCAGCACGCGCCGGAACAGCTCCGGCGGGTCTTACAACTTGCAGGCATCCCCTGCACCGAGCCGGGCGGGGAAATATCAGGAGGGATATGAAATGAAAGCGGAAAACAGTGTGAAGATCCAGTTTGACTCCCTGAGTGCCAACGAGGCCTTTGCCCGGGGCGCGGCGGCAGCATTTCTGGCCCGGTACGACCCCACCGTGCCCCAACTGGCCGACATCAAGACGGCGGTGTCCGAGGCAGTGACCAACTGCATCGTCCACGCCTACCCCGACCGCATCGGCCCGGTGACGCTGTGCATTGCGGTCTACCCGGAACGGCTGGTCAAGATCACGGTGATGGATAAAGGCGTCGGCATCCCGGACATCGGGCGGGCGATGGAGCCGCTCTTCACCACCGGCAACCCGGAGGAGCGCTCCGGTCTGGGCTTTGCGGTGATGCAGAGCTTTATGGATAAGGTCAAGGTGTCCTCCCAGCCCGGTAAGGGGACGCGGGTGGTGCTGACCAAGCGGCTGGATGAGCGCTCTACATAATAAAAGAAAAGAGGGCGTTGCAATGGTAACGGACAAGACCCGGCGGAGTGCATTCATCGAGCAGAATCTGGGGCTGGTGCATTCCTGCGCCGGGCGGTTCCGGGGCAGGGGCATCGAGTACGATGACCTCTACAGCGCGGGGTGCATGGGGCTGGTCAAGGCCTATGACGGCTTTGACGAGTCGCGGGGCGTCTGCTTTTCCACCTATGCCGTGCCGGTCATTCTGGGGGAGATCAAAAAGCTGTTCCGGGATGGCGGCACCGTGAAGGTGAGCCGGTCGCTCAAAGAGCTGAGCCTGCGCATCAATGCGGCACGGGAGCATCACTGCAAGCTCTGCGGAGTGGAGCCGACCCTGTCGCAGTTGGCGGAGGAACTGGGGGAGAGCGTGGAGAACATCACGCTGGCCATTCAGGCGGCCCAGCCTGCGGTGAGTCTGACGCCAGAGAACCGGGAGGAGAGCGACCGACAGATGGACATTCCGGTAGAATCGCCGGAGGAAGAGCTTGCCGATAAGATCGGTCTGGCAGAGGTGCTGAAAGGCCTGCCGGAAGAAGACAGGCGCATCATCCAGCTTCGTTTCTATGGAGGAAAGACCCAGAGCGACACTGCAAAGCTGCTGCATACGACGCAGGTGCAGATCTCCCGGCGGGAGCGCAAGATATTGAAGGTGATGCGGGACAGGCTGCTGGATGAATGACAAGACAGAATAGTCAAATCCGGGAGAAAAAACTGGGCAAAAAGACGAACCGAAAAATAATTCGAAAAAAGTGTAAAAAAGACTTGCTTTTTGAGAAATCCTGTGCTAAAATATATAAACGTCAGGCGGACGTCTGACAGAAACGCCTCTGAAATGAGCGACAGAAAAGCACGAAGGTCGATTGGTTCTCCCAAGAACTTCAAAAAATCTTCAAAAAAGTGCTTGACAAAAAACCGCTTCTGTGGTAAAATAATTAAGCTGTCAGCCGCTTGGCTGAGGCGCTACAGGACCTTGAAAATTGAACAATATCGAAAA
>OIRJ01000259.1_pt1 | contig 16273 bp, 13 predicted proteins | sample 1586241 | NCBI WGS metagenome assembly OIRJ01 (sample SAMN02675048, study PRJEB24791) | human gut metagenome, SKBSTL034 | isolation source: stool | host: Homo sapiens | place: USA
TACCACATCACCGCCCGGATGTCAACACTTTTTTACTTCTTTTTTCAAGTTTTTTTGCGCTGACTGAAATCGGCTTCATCTCCTTGTATTTTTCAGGCAGAGACTCTTTGTCTGTTATAATGTATTATATAAAGGGCAAAGTATAGACGACGACCTTTATTACGCCAAGGAAAGCCCCCGCTTCCCTTGCACAAATTGTCAAGAGGTTCCGTCTCAAATTTTGTTCCGGAAATTCTCCGTCATTTTTGGCGAAAGCTACAAAACACAAAATGTAGTGGTTCTTCCATTGACATATCACTAAATAGTGATATGATAGTATCAATGAATCACGAGACTTGCGGGTGCCTCTTGCACAAGGAGACACCCGTTCACACTGTATATGCGACACAGGAGGAGCGCTATGAAGATCATCAAACGCAACGGTGCTGAAGTACCTTTCGATATTACCAAGATCATCACCGCTGTCACCAAAGCCAGCGATTCGGTGGGCGGCAAGGCCCGTCTCTCCCGGGAGCAGATCACTGACATCGCCGCAGCCGTGACCGATCAGTGTCAGGCACTCAACCGCGCCATCAGCGTGGAAGAGATACAGGATATGGTGGAGAACCAGCTCATGGACATCAAGGCCCATGACATCGCCCGCCACTATATCACCTACCGCTATATCCAGAGCCTCAAGCGCCAGACCAACACCACCGACGAGCGCATCCTGAGCCTTATCGAGTGCCAGAACGAGGAAGTCAAGCAGGAGAACGCCAACAAGAACCCCACCGTCAACAGCGTCCAGCGCGACTACATGGCCGGTGAGATCTCCAAGGATCTGACCGCCCGCCTGCTGCTGGACCCCGAGATCGTCAAGGCTCATCAGGAGGGTCTCATCCACTTCCACGACTCCGACTACTTTGCCCAGCATATGCACAACTGCGACCTCATCAATCTGGACGATATGCTCCAGAACGGCACGGTCATCTCGGGCACCTATATCGAGAAGCCCCACAGTTTCTCCACCGCCTGCAACATCGCAACCCAGATCATCGCGCAGGTGGCCTCCAACCAGTACGGCGGCCAGAGCATCAGCCTGACCCACCTTGCCCCCTTCGTAGACGTCTCCCGCAAGAAGATCGCCGCTGAGGTCGAGGCTGAGATGGAGGGTCTGGATGTTTCTGCCGAGCGCAAGCGCGAAATCGTGGAGCGCCGCCTGCGCAATGAGATCAACCGCGGCGTCCAGACCATCCAGTATCAGGTCGTCACCCTTATGACCACCAACGGTCAGGCTCCCTTCATCACCGTCTTCATGTATCTGGGTGAGGCCCGCAACGCGCAGGAGAAGGCCGACCTTGCCATCATCATCGAGGAGACCATCCGCCAGCGCTATCAGGGCGTGAAGAATGAGGCCGGTGTCTGGATCACCCCCGCCTTCCCCAAGCTCATCTATGTGCTGGAGGAGGACAACATCCACCCCGGCGACCCCTACTACTATCTGACTGAGCTGGCTGCCAAGTGCACCGCCAAGCGGATGGTGCCCGACTATATCTCCGAGAAGAAGATGCTCGAGCTGAAGGTAGACAAGAACGGCGAGGGCCACTGCTACACCTGCATGGGCTGCCGCAGCTTCCTCACCCCTTATGTGGACCCCGAGACCGGCAAGCCCAAGTATTACGGCCGCTTCAATCAGGGCGTCGTGACCATCAATCTGGTGGATGTGGCCCTCAGCTCCGGCGGAAACTTCGACAAGTTCTGGAAGATCTTCGACGAGCGTCTGGCGCTCTGCCACCGCGCTCTGCAGGCCCGCCACAAGCGCCTGCTGGGCACCCCCAGCGATGCCGCCCCCATTCTGTGGCAGTATGGCGCACTGGCCCGCCTCAAGAAGGGCGAGAAGATCGACAAGCTCCTCTTTGGCGGCTACTCCACCATCAGCCTCGGCTATGCCGGCCTGTATGAGTGCGTGAAGTATATGACCGGAAAGAGCCACACTGACGCCGGCGCAAAGCCCTTCGCCCTCAGTGTGATGCAGCATATGAACGACAAGTGCAATGAGTGGAAGAAGGCCGAAAACATGGACTATTCCCTCTACGGCACTCCACTGGAATCCACCACCTACAAATTCGCCAAGTGCCTGCAGAAGCGGTTTGGCATCGTGCCCGGCATCACCGACAAGAACTATATCACCAACAGCTATCACGTCCATGTTTCGGAGACGATCGATGCGTTCACCAAGCTGAAGTTCGAGAGCGAGTTCCAGAAGCTGTCCCCGGGCGGTGCCATCAGCTATGTGGAAGTCCCCAATATGCAGGACAATCTTGAGGCCGTGATGAGCGTGTTGCAGTTCATCTACGACAACATCATGTACGCCGAGTTGAATACCAAGTCGGATTACTGCCAGTGCTGCGGCTACGACGGCGAGATCAAGATCGTCGAAGACGACGGCAAGCTGGTGTGGGAGTGCCCCAAGTGCGGCAACCGTGACCAGAACAAGCTGAATGTCGCCCGCCGTACCTGCGGCTATATCGGCACCCAGTTCTGGAATCAGGGCCGGACGCAGGAGATCAAGGATCGGGTGTTACACTTGTAATGAACTACGCAACCATTAAATATTATGACATCGCCAATGGGCCGGGGGTTCGCACCAGCGTCTTCGTCTCCGGGTGCCGCCACCACTGCCCCGGCTGCTTCAACGAGGTGGCATGGGACTTCGGTTACGGTGCCCCCTTCGACAAGCCCGTCCGCAACGAGGTATTCGCCTCCTGCAAGCCGGATTATATCGCGGGCCTCTCCCTGCTGGGCGGCGAGCCGATGGAGCCGGAGAACCAGCGGGAGCTGGTGACTTTCGTCCAGAACTTCAAGGCCCTCTACCCGAAGAAGACCGTCTGGTGCTACTCCGGCTACACATGGGAACAGCTGACCGGCAAGGTTCCCTGTCACGCACGGTGTGAAGTCACCGACGAGCTGCTGCGTCTGCTGGACGTGCTGGTGGATGGCCGCTTCGTGGAGGCTGAGCACGACATCTCCCTCCGTTTCCGGGGCAGCCGGAACCAGCGTCTGCTGGATGTGCCCAAGTCCCTCGCCGCCGGGCAGCCGGTGTGGTGGCAGGACGAAAAGGTCTTCTCCACCCATACGATGGAATGACAAAAAGAGCGCAGACCTTTCCACGAGCCGAGTGGCTCATCGTGGAAGATCCGCGCTCTTTTTCTATCTTTTTGTCGAGGCTTATGATATAATAGTTCTGCCGTCCTTTCCACTTCCAGTTTGCTGGAAGGGAGGTGAGCCGAATGAATGGAGTTTTATCTTTCCTAACATCTGTCGCAGCGGGTGTAGTTTCTAACTGCATCAGCAAGTGGCTTGGCAGATTGTTGAACAAGGACTGCAAGCACTAACAAAAAAATCCCCTTGGAGTGGCAGCTCTGAGGGGATTTTCTTTTGGTGAATCCTTATGAATGGAGTCACTTTATCTTTCCTGTCTTTAGTATATGCAAAATCCCGGAAAAGTCAAGCAGAACGCAGAAAATTTACAGTTCCGGCCCTGCTCACCGCGAGTTGACCATCTCCTCGATGGCCCGCAGGAAGGCCATGCCATACCGCGCGGCCTTCTTCTCGCCGACGCCGGTGATGTTCAGAAATTCGTCCATACTCAAAGGCTTGCTCTGGACCATCTCCCGGAGGGTGGCGTCGCTGAACACCATATAAGCCGGGACGTTCTGCTTTGCAGCGAGACGCTTGCGCAGAGCGTAGAGCGCCGCCAGAAGCTTTTCGTCGGCCTCACTGAGGTCGGTGTTGGCGGCAGCGCGGCGGGCAGACAGCCGCCGGGAGTTGGCCGCAGCACGCTGCTTCGCGGCAGCGGCCCGCTCTTCCACCTCCTGCGCATTCTGCTCGGCAAAGAGACAGCAGGAGCAGTTGCCGCACTTCTCGGGTGCAGCCTCCCCGAAGTAGTTCAGCATGAACCGCCGCAGGCACTTTTGGGTGGTGGAGTAGAAGGTCATATACTTGAGCCGTTCCTCCGCCTTGCGGGCAGCCTCAGCCTTGACGTCGGCAGGCAGGCCGTTGTCGGCCTCCATCTCCTTGTCGATGAAAAAGCGGATGGTCCGCACGTCCGTACCGGAGTAGAGCAGGATGCAGCGGGACGGCAGACCATCGCGGCCTGCACGGCCCGCCTCCTGATAGTAGCTCTCAAGGTCCTTGGGCATATTGTAGTGGATAACGAACCGGACGTTGGGCTTGTCGATGCCCATGCCGAAGGCATTCGTCGCCACCATGATCTGGACCCGGTCGTAGAGGAAGTCGTCCTGATTCTTCCGCCGCACCTCGGCGTCCAGCTTGGCGTGATACGCCGCCGCCCGGATGCCCCGGCTCTGAAGCAGGCGGGCCGTCTCGTCCACCTGCTTGGTGGTGCTGCAATAGACGATGCCCGCGTTGTCTCCCTCCCGCAGCACGAGGTCCAGCAGCTCCTTCGGTTTCTGGCTGGGCAGGGCGCGGCGGGTCTCGAAGTAGAGGTTGGGCCGGTCAAAACCTGTGGTCACTTCGTAGGGCTGATGGAGGTCGAGGTGGCTGCGGATGTCGTCCCGCACCCGGGCCGTGGCGGTGGCCGTGAACGCGCCCACCACCGGGCGGCTGGGCAGGCTGTCCACGAACGCCTTGATCCGCAGATAGCTGGGGCGGAAGTCCTGTCCCCACTGGCTGATGCAGTGGGCCTCATCCACCGTGACCATGCTGATAAGTTTTTCCTGCGCGAACCGCTGGAAGCCCGGCATCTCCAGCCGCTCCGGGGCGACATAGATGATCTTATACCAGCCCTCCCGGGCGCGGTGGAGCATCAGGGCTTTCTGGTTGTCGGTGAGGCTGTTGTTGAGGAAGGCCGCCGCCACACCGGCCTGCACCAGCGCGCCCACCTGATCCTTCATCAGGCTGACCAGCGGCGACACCACGATGGTGATGCCGGGCAGCAGCAGGGCCGGCACCTGATAGCAGATGGATTTGCCCGCGCCGGTGGGCATCACGGCCAGCACGTCCTGCCCGTCCAGCAGCCGCCGGACGATCTCCTCCTGCCCGGGGCGGAAGCTGTCGTAGCCAAAAACTTTTTTTAAGATAGAATGCGGGTCTGCCATGTGCTCCTCCTGCTTTTTGGTTCCTGTAACTGTACTATTATAGCACAGCCCGGCCCGAAATGGTATCAAAATGCTTTTCTGCTGTCGTTTTTTGAAGGTATTTGCTGGTCTTCCTAGCTTTTTGTGCGCGAAAATGATATAATAAGAGTACATATCTCCATCTCCGGCCATTTTTTGCTCTGCGCAAGGCCGGGCAAGCACGATAAGGAGCTTATTATTATGCAGCAGAAACTCATTACCTTTGCCGTCCCGTGCTACAACTCGGCGGCCTATATGCGTCATTGCATCGAGACCCTGCTCTCCGCCGGGGAGCAGGCCGAGATCATCCTTGTGGACGACGGTTCCGTGAAAGATGAGACCCCGGCCATCTGCGACGAGTACGCCGCCAAGTACCCCACCATCGTCAAAGCCATCCATCAGGAGAACGGCGGCCATGGTGAGGGTGTCAATCAGGGCATCCGCAACGCCACCGGCCTCTACTACAAGGTCGTGGACAGCGACGACTGGCTGGACACCGACGCCCTCAAGAAGGTGCTCTCCCGCCTGCACACCCTCGTGACCCGCGGCACCGCCCCCGACCTCATGATCTGCAACTACGTCTATGAGCACACCGAGGACGGCACCAGCCACACCGTGCGGTACACCAACGTCTTCCCGCAGGAGCGGCTCTTCACATGGATGCACGTGGGCCACTTCCGCCCCGACCAGAACCTGCTGATGCACTCGGTCCTGTACCGCACCGAGGTGCTGCGCCAGTGCGGCATGGTGCTGCCCAAGCACACCTTCTATGTGGACAACATCTTCGTCTACCAGCCCCTGCCCTTCGTCAAGACCATGTATTATATGGACCTCGACCTCTACCGCTATTTCATCGGCCGCGCCGACCAGAGCGTCAACGAGAGCGTCATGGTCAAGCGCGTGGACCAGCAGCTCCGCGTCACCCGGCACATGATCGACTGTCAGGACCTCGACGCCCTCAAGGGCGAAAAAAAGCTTCGGACCTATATGCTCCACTACCTCTCGATGATGATGGCGGTCAGCGACATCTTCCTGCTGCTGGACGGCAGCGCCGAGGCCAAGGAGAAGCAGAAGGGCCTGTGGCAGTATCTGCGCGAGCACACCAGCGCCACAGTCTACCGCTCCATCCGCTTCGGTTTCGGCGGCGTGACCAACCTGCCCTTCCCCAAAGGCGACGACATCGTGCTGGGCGGCTACCGCATCGCACGGAAGATCTTTAAGTTCAACTAAATTCATAATTGTTGCATACAACAGGGTCGCTGCACAGGCAGCGGCCCTGTTTTTCGCTTTTTTCGGTCATTTGTTAAGGATTCTTCAATTATTCCGCCTGAAAAGATGTTGCTTTTTAAGCGATGAGATAGTATAATCCTTTACATGAGCTGCCGGGCCACCCGCTGCAGCCCGAGCATCCAGAAATACCTCGGCATCACCCTGCTGCCTCAGGCCGGTGTGGCGCTGGGCATGGCTGCCGAGGCCGCCGAGCTTTCCGACGGCCACATGGTGCGCAACGTGGTGCTCTTCTCGGTGCTGGTGTATGAGCTGGTAGGCCCCACCCTCACCAAGCTGGCGTTGACCGCCGCCGGGGAGATCATCCCCGAGGGCCGCACCAGCGCCCGCACCGCCAACAAGCCCGAAGTTCCGGTGTCCCTCGACTGAGTTTTCCGCGTACTATAAAAGGCACTCCGAAGCGCTTCGGAGTGCCTTTTCGTTTGTGCTTTACTTCAGGACGACTTCGCCGTTCTCGGCGTCCACGGTCAGGCTCCCGCCTGCCTTCAGGGTGCCGTCGATGATGCGCTCGGCGGCAGGATCTTCCACCGCCTTGCGGATGACGCGGCGGAGGTCGCGGGCACCGAACTTGCCGCCCTGACTCTTGGCCACGAGGACGGACAGCGCCGCCGGGGTGTAGCGGTAGGCGATGCCCTTCGATTCCATGCTGGGCTTGTACTCGTCCAGCATGAGGGCCGCGATGCCCTCCAGCGTCTGCTGGCTCAGGGGCTTGAAGGCGATGACCTCATCCACGCGGCCAAGGAACTCGGGCCGCAGGAACTGGCTCAGGGCTTTGCGGGTCTTTTCCTCGCTCAGCTGCTCCTCGCTCTTGTTGAAGCCGAGTCCGGAGGTGCTCTTGTCGCCGCTTCCGGCGTTGGAGGTCATGCAGATGACCGTGTTGGAGAAATCCACCGTCCGGCCCTGTGCATCGTTGATCTTGCCCTCGTCCAGAATTTGGAGCAGGATGTTCATGACGTCGGGGTGGGCCTTTTCGATCTCATCGAAGAGGACGACGCTGTAGGGGCGGCGGCGCACCTTTTCGGTGAGCTGACCGGCCTCCTCGTAGCCCACATAGCCCGGAGGCGAGCCGATCATGCGGGACACCGCATACTTCTCCATATACTCGCTCATATCGAGGCGGATGAGGGGGTCAGGGCCGTCAAAGAGCTGGTTTGCCAGCTGCTTGACCAGCTCGGTCTTGCCGACGCCGGTGGGGCCGACGAAGATGAAGCTGGCCGGGCGGCGGCGTCCCGACAGGTCGGCACGGCTCCGCTTGACGGCCTGTGCCACGAGATGGACGGCCTCGTCCTGACCGATGATCTTCTTTTTCAGCTCCGCTTCCAGCCCGGCCAGCTTTGCGAACTCCGTTTCCTGAATTTTTACTGCCGGGATGCCCGTCCACAGCTCGATGACCTTGGCCACATCATCCATCGTGACCCTGATCTCGCTGGCTGCGGCCTGCTTTGCGGGCAGCTCGGCTTCCAGCTTTGCGATGCGGGTCTTCCGCTGGGCCACCTGCTCGTAGTCGATGGCCTCGTTGACGTCGGCAGACTCCATCTCCGCCTCCTCCTGCTTCAGGCCGTCCAGCTCCTTCTGCATCTCGAGGTATTCCGAGATGACCGGGTGGGCAAGGTTGCAGCAGGCGCAGGCCTCGTCCAGCAGGTCGATGGCCTTATCGGGGAGGTAGCGGTCGGTGATGTACCGCTCACTGAGGGTGACGATGGCCGAGAGGACATCCGCCTCCACCTGCACATGGTGGTGCTCCTCGTAATACTTCTTGATGCCGTTCATGACGGCCAGCGTATCGGCCACGCTGGGTTCCTCCACCCGGACGGGCTGGAAGCGGCGCTCAAGGGCCTGATCCTTCTCGATATACTTGCGGTACTCGTTGAAGGTGGTGGCGCCGATGACCTGAATTTCGCCTCTGGACAGGGCAGGCTTGAGGATGTTGCCCGCGTTCATCGCGCCCTCGCTCTCACCCGCCGAGGTGATGGTATGAATTTCATCAATAAAGAGGATGATGTTGCCCGCGGCCTTGACCTCACTGAGCAGGCCCTTGACCCGCTGTTCGAACTGGCCCCGGAACTGGGTGCCGGCCACGAGGCTGGTCAGATCGAGCAGGAAAATTTCCTTGTCCTTCAGGCCCACGGGGACGTCGCCCTTGGCGATCCGCTCCGCGATTCCCTCAGCGATGGCCGTCTTGCCGACGCCCGCCTCGCCGATGAGGCAGGGGTTGTTCTTCTGGCGGCGGCTCAGAATCTGAATCGTGCGGTAGATTTCGCGGTCGCGGCCCACGATGTCGTCCAGCCTGCCCTCCCGGGCCTTGCGGGTCAGATTCTCACAATAGGTATCGAGGAATTTGCGGCGAGGCGGCTTCTTGCCGTTTTTCTGGGCCTTTTTGCCGTTTCCGGCTTCGCCCTCCGCCTTGACGCCCAGCGGGAAGGTCGCGCTGGAGCCGGGCACGAGGTCGTCATCTCCCTCGCTCTCCTCGCCCTCCGTCGGCTGGCCCATATTCATCATGAGGGAGAGGGGGTTCGCGTCTCCCATCTCGTCCATCATGCTCTCCATCCGGTTTTCCATGTTGTCCATGTCCTCGTCGGACATCCCGAACTGCTTCATCAGGTCCTCGACGGGCTTGATGTGCAGTTCACGGGCACAGTGCAGGCAAAAGCCTTCATTTTTCATCTGGCCGTTCTCCATCCGCTGGACGAAGATGATGGCCGGACGTTTCTGACAGCGATTGCAGACCATATAGGTTCCTCCTAAGCTCCCCTTTACAGGAAGGGGTTGAACAGATTGAATGCTTTATAGTAAAGGCTGCTGCTCATGACCGTGTCGTTCAGGACGGTCAGATTGCCGCCCGTGATGACGATGATGGCCCACACCACGCACAGCACAAGGTAGATGTCCATCGTGCTGGCGATGCAGCCGGTGAGCCAGCCCAGCCAGCGGTTGACGGTGCCGATGACCGGCAGCCGGTTGACGAGGCCCAGCACAGTGACCAGCATACTCACCAGCATCCGCAGCAGGGCAAAGGTCACGAAAAAGAGCACCACCGAGATGACCGGCGTCAGCAGCGGGGCCAGCACCTTCTGGACGATGACGTCCGCCAGCACCACGGCGTTGTCGCTGAGCACGGCTGAGATGGAGCGCTCGCAGGCCTCCACGATGGAGGCGCGGAAGCTCTCGGGCAGAAAGCCCGCGTACTTGTCCGCGATGCCGGTCAGGTCAACGACCCCTCCGGCAGAGATGCTCTCGGCGATCTGGGTGCGGAAGCTCCCGGCCAGAAACCGCTGGAACACCTCGACGGCAGCCCAGCCCGAAAAGACCCGGGCACCCACGAGGCTGAAGACGTTCCCACCCAGCTGGACGCTGGCTGCGAGGAAGCCCTTGCGGGCGTAGCGCACGGCCAGCAGCAGCCAGACCACGGTACATACTATATCAAAAAGAAATGACGGATTCTTGAACATACCTTATTTTCCTTATTCTATCATGGATTGCCCGAGGCACTGGTCTCCGCCTCGGGAGGAGTCAGCACCTGCACGGTGTTGCCGCAGAAGACCAGCAGCTGCTTTCGGTCGGCCAGCAGGCCCTGCGGCCGGGCGGAAAGGCTCTGCTGCCACTGGGAGGTGCCGTCGGTGGAGAGACACTCCACGCCGCTGTCGGTGAGCAGATAGAAGCTCTGCCCGGCCCGGACGATGCGGTTGGCCGCCTGCACCTGCGCTGTGCCCTCCACGTTCAGCTCACGGTCCAGCATCACCGCCTGACAGAGCTGGCCGGAGGCCAGCAGCAGGGCGGCATTGCCCGAGGCATCCACCGAGATGTCCCGGAGGGTCTGGCCGGTGAAGTCGTAGGCAGCTTTTTCGCCGCCCGATGCGTTGTAGAGGACGGCGCGGCTGTCGCAGAGGGCCAGTACACTCTGGGCGCTGGGCCAGCTCAGCCACTGGGCCGCGCCGCTGCCGCTGCCCACAAGGACGGGGTCGCCCTGCGCCAGCGTGACGATGTAGAAATTCGTCACCATCTGCCCGCCGCTGACCGTCACCGCCGCCACCGCCAGCCGCCGCCCATCCGGCGAAAAGGCCATCCGCAGCGGCGTGCCGTCGGTGGTGGTGAGGCTCCAGCTCAGCTGCTCCTCCATCGAGGAGGAGTAGATCCGCAGTCTGGCGGCGCTGCCGGGGTCTTCGGTGACGACGGCCAGCGTGCCGTTGTCGGCCATCGCGCAGAGGGTGATGCTGTTCTCCATCGTCTTGGTGTAGAGGTTCTGGGTGCGGCTCTCCACCCGCAGCTCATTGCCCGAGCGGTTGTAGAGCACGAAGCGGTTCTTGCCCGCCGCCAGCGCTGGCCGGGCGTAGCCGCTCTGGATGGCGTTGAGGCGGGTGCCGGTGCGGGACCAGACCACGCACCCCTCTTCGCCCAGCTCCACAAAGCTTCCGTTCAGGGCGGCAAGCTGCTCCACCTCCATGACGCCGGTCTGCTGGGGCCAGCCCGTCCCCGGAAAGAGCAGGATGCGGGCCGTGTCGGCCCAGTCCTTGGCCATTGCCACCGAGCTGCCCACAAAGCCGGTGGCGAACAGAACCACCAGTGTCAGCGCCGCGACGATGAGCGCGGTGCGCCGGATGCGCCGGTTCCGCACCCGGGCGCGGGCCTGCTCGAGGTACTCGACCCGGCCCTCCGAAAGCGGCTCGTCCGACGCGGGCCGGAAGTCTCGATGCTTCTTTCTCATACGTTCCTGTCCCCTTCCTGCAACGACAGTGCTCCCAAAGGGGGCATTCCCCCTCCGGGAGCACCGGTCGTGTTTGTGTTAATCGTAGTCCACGCTCTTGAGGAAAAGCCCCTTTGCCGCCAGCGTCGGGCCGGCGTTTTTCCGGTCGCAGCTGGCGAGGATGCCCGGCACCGCCTCGGGCGCAAGACGGCCTGCGCCCGCCTCGCAGAGGGTGCCCGCGAGGATGCGCACCATGTTGTAGAGGTAGCCGTCTGCCGTCACCGTGATGTCGATGTCGTCGCCCCGGCGCTCGACCTCACAGGCCGTGATGGTGCGCACGGTGTCGCCGTGGGCGGCTGCCGAGCTGCCCGAAGCGCAGAGGGCAAGGAAATCGTGCGTCCCCACAAAATACTGTGCCGCCTGCTGCATCCGGTCGGCGTCCAGCCGCCCCGGCACCTTGGTGTAATAGCGGGAGGCGAAGGGCGAGTCGATCGGACTGTTGTGGATGCGGTAGAGGTAGGTCTTTGTGTGGGCCGCATAGCGGGCGTGGAAGTCGTCGGGCACCACCCGCGCCTCCAACACCCGGATGTCCGGGGGAAGATGCTGATTGAGGGCCAGCGGCAGCTTTGCCGCCGGGATGCGGGTGTCGGCGTGGAAGTTGAGCATGAAGCCCAGCGCGTGGACGCCTGCGTCGGTGCGGCTGCAGCCCTTGATGTCGGGGCGGCTGCCCAGCACCGCCTCCAAGGCGTCCTGAAACGCAGCGGCCACGCTCCGCCCGTTGGGCTGCACCTGAAACCCGCAGTAGTTGGTGCCGTCGTAGGCTAAAGTAAGAAGATAGTTCATCTACGAAATTACAACTTTCCCGTTCGTATCATTCAAAATCGGAGAAACGAGAAAAAAGCTTTTAGCGGAGCGGCTTAGCTTTTTTCCGTTTCGACTTCCTCTTTGGGGTCTGAAAGGGGCGAGCAGCCCCTTTCTCGTGGATCCAGCGCGTCGAAATCGCTGGTGGTTTTCTGGTTCTCTTTTGACACCAAAAGAGAACAAATTCCTCGCTCTTTAGAAGTTCGGGAACACCAGCCTCGACGCCAAGATCACTGCAAAGCAGGCGAGGCAGACCGCGAGGTCGATGTAATCCTGTCTCGTGCAGCGCAGCACCTTGAGGCGGGTGCGGCCGTCGCCGCCGCGGTAGCAGCGGCACTCCATGGCCATGGCCAGCTCGTCAGCGCGGCGGAAAGCCGAGATGAACAGGGGCACCAGCACCGGCACCAGCGCCTTTATGCGCTCCGTCATCTTGCCGTTGTCCAGCTGTGCACCGCGGGCCTTCTGGGCGTTCATGATCTTATCGGTCTCCTCGATGAGGGTGGGGATGAACCGCAGAGCAATGCTCATCATCATCGCCAGCTCGTGCACCGGGAAGTGGAGCTTCCCGAGGGGCTTCAGCAGCTGCTCGATGGCATCCGTCAGGACGATGGGGCTGGTGGTGTAGGTCAGCAGGCTGGTGCCTGCGATAAGGGCCATGACACGGACGGCCATCAGCACAGCATACCGGATGCCCTCCGCGTAAACGGTCAGAAAACCGAGCTGAAACACCGGGTCGCCCTCGCCTGAAACGAAAAAGAGGTTGAGCACCGCCGTAAAGACGATGATGGGGAAGATGGGCTTCAGGCTCTTGACGATGAGCCGGAAGGGGATCTTTGCCACCGCATACATCACGGCGAGGAAGATCAGCGAAAGCGCAAGGCCCAGCGGGTTCGACGCCGCAAAGAGCAGCACGATATACAGGATGGTCAGCACCAGCTTGAGCCGGGGGTCAAACCGGTGGACAAGGCTGTTGCCCGGGAAGTGCTGGCCGATGGTAATATCTCTCAGCATCCGGCTGCACCCCCTTCCCGCGTATTTTCATTCCGGGGCAGAACGAGAGTCTCTCCCGCATCCCGCCGGGCCTTTGCCGCCAGAATGGTCTTGACGGCGTAGGGGATGGTGTAGACGTCCGCCGGGACATCCACCCCCATCTCCCGCAGCTTGAGGAAGATCTTCGTCACCTGCGGGACGGAGAGGCCCAGTTCCAGCAGCTCCGGCGCACGGGCGAAGACCTTTTCCACCGTGTCGTACATGGCGATCTTCTTCCGGCTCATCACAAGCACCTTGTCGGCGTACTTGGCGATGTCCTCCATGCTGTGGGAGACGAGCAGCACGGTGGTGCCGGTCTTTTTGTGGTAGTCCTTCACTTCCGAGAGGATCTCATCTCTGCCCTCGGGGTCGAGGCCCGCCGCAGGCTCGTCCAGTACGAGGATGCGGGGCTTCATGGCCATGACGCCGGCCACGGCCACACGGCGCTTCTGACCGCCGGACAGCTCGAAGGGGCTGCGCTCCAGAAGTGCCTCATCGAGGCCGACGAACCGGGCCGCCTCGTGGACGCGCGCGTCGATCTCCGCCTCGTCCAGCCCCATGTTCTTGGGGCCAAAGGCGATGTCCTTGTAGCAGGTCTCCTCGAACAGCTGGTACTCCGGGTACTGGAACACCAGACCCGTCAGGAAGCGGAAATCTCTTATCTTTTCCGGCTCGGCCCAGAGGTCGCGGCCATCAATGATGATCTTACCGCTGGTGGGCTTGTTCAGTCCGTTCATATGGGTGATGAGGGTGCTCTTGCCGGAGCCGGTGGCCCCGATGATGCCCACGAAATCGCCCTCTTCCACCTCAAAGCTCACGTCGTCCAGCGCAGTGACCGCATTCGGCATACCGGGATTGTAGACATAGCTCAGGTGTTCTACTTTGATGATGCTTGCCATGCTTCCGCCCCCCTTATTTCAGCAGCTCATACAGAGCCTGTGCGCATTCGCCGGTGTCGATGATGCCCTCGGGCAGGGGGATGCCGGCCTTGACCAGCTCATCCCGCAGCTCTGCGGCCTGCGGCACATCGAGGCGGAGGGCGCGGACCTTCTCGGTCTGGCTGAACACCTCTTTCGGCGTGCCCTCCATCACCACATTGCCCCCGCTCATCACCAGCACACGGTCGGCCTGTGCGGCCTCCTCCATGTAGTGGGTGATGGACACAACGGTAATGCCCATGTCCTTATTGAGGTGGTGGATGGTCTGCATCACCTGCTCACGGCCCCGGGGGTCGAGCATGGCGGTGGCCTCGTCGAGAATGAGGCAGTCGGGCCGCATGGCAACGACGCCTGCGATGGCCACGCGCTGCTTCTGGCCGCCCGAGAGGTTGTGGGGCGCCCGCTCCCGGAACTCGTAGATGCCCGCCATCTTCATGGCGTCATCGACGCGGCGGCGCATCTCCTCCGGCGGGACGCCGAGGTTTTCCAGCGCAAAGGCCACGTCCTCTTCCACCACCGTCGCCACGATCTGGTTGTCGGGGCTTTGGAACACCATGCCCACGGTCTGGCGGATGTCGTAGAGCTTGTCCTCGTCGGCGGTGTCCATCCCCTCGACGTACACCTTGCCCTCCTCCGGCAGGAGGATGGCATTGAAATGCTTGGCAAGGGTAGACTTGCCGCAGCCGTTCGCGCCCAGCACGGCCACGAACTCGCCCCGCCGGACCTGCATAGAGACGCCGTTGAGCGCGTAGCCCGGCTGCTCCGAGTCATAGCGGAACTTTAAATTTTCTGCTGTCAGTATCGTTTCACTCATTTGTTTTCTCTTTCTGGTGGTGCGCCCCTCCGAAAGGGGCTGTACCCCATACCCTCTCAGTCTCGCATTCGCTCGCCAGCTCTCCCAGAGGGCGAGCCACTGGCGTGCCGGTCAGGCTCACGCGAGATGAGCAGAGTTCCAATATTCAGAAGCTGCATCGCCCTGCTATAGAGGCCAGCAGCCGCTCTGCAAGGTGCTTTGTCCAGAAGTCGCTGCCCTCGTAAGCAAGGCCCGCTCTTCTGCGCCATAATATGCTCTCAGCAGGCAGCACAAAGCTGCCCGGCCTGCCAATGGCTCCCCCTTTGGGGGAGCTGTCACCGAAGGTGACTGAGAGGGTCACTCCTCCCAAATCGCCGTCGCGCCGCAGGGCACGACGCCGCCGGTGGCGGAGACGGGCAGGCCGATCTCATCGCAGGAGGTCTGCCCGCCGAAGCGGGGCACCAGCGTCGTCTTGAGCATATATTCCATGACGGCGGGCGACAGACCGGTGGTGTAGCTGTTGACGGCAAAGAAGAGCGGCTGATCGCTCAGGACCTCCTCGCACTGGCTGATGAGGTCGTAGATGCAGTCTTCCAGCTTCCAGATCTCGCCGCCGGGGCCGCGGCCATAGCTGGGCGGGTCCATGATGATGCCGTCGTAGGTGTTGCCCCGGCGCTTTTCCCGGGCCACGAACTTGGCACAGTCGTCCACCAGCCAGCGGATGGGCCGGTCGGCAAGGCCGCTTGCCACGGCATTGTCCTTGCCCCACGCCACGATGCCCTTGGAGGCGTCCACATGGGTCACGCTGGCGCCGGCTGCGGCTGCCGCCAGGGTAGCGCCGCCTGTGTAGGCAAAGAGGTTTAAAACCTTGATTGGGCGTCCGGCATTGCGGATGCGGTCACCGAACCAGTCCCAGTTTGCCGCCTGCTCCGGGAAGAGACCTGTGTGCTTGAAGCTGAACGGTTTTAAGTTAAAGGTCAGTTCTTTGTAATGGATCGACCACTGCTCCGGCAGGTCGAAAAATTCCCATTCGCCGCCGCCCTTGGAGCTGCGATGATAATGGCCGTTTTTCTTTTTCCAGCCGGGATTTTTGCGGGGAGTATTCCAGATGACCTGCGGATCGGGACGCACGAGAAGATAATCTCCCCAGCGTTCCAGCTTTTCTCCGCTGGAGGTATCCAGCACTTCATAATCTTTCCAATGATCTGCAATCCACATATAGAAACCTTTCTGTGTGTATACTTTGTAACTGATTTTTATAGGACATAATAATAGAATATAATACCGGAAAGACTTTTTCAAGGAATACTTGCTATTGAACCGCATTGAGCCATTTAAAGTCCTCTTCGGTCGATTCATGACATATTTGGGTCGATTCATGCAGCCCCTGGTTCCGCTGAGAGAAAGTGTGGTACGTTATCTTTAAGATAATGGGTATCACTATGCCCATCGGAAAGAGGTAAAACGCTATGAAAAAACGAGTATTGAGCATGTTACTGGCATTTATTCTCTGCTTCTCAACACTGCCCATGACAGCATTCGCACAGGAGGCTGATGCGGTGGCAGA
>OIRJ01000265.1_pt1 | contig 16039 bp, 10 predicted proteins | sample 1586241 | NCBI WGS metagenome assembly OIRJ01 (sample SAMN02675048, study PRJEB24791) | human gut metagenome, SKBSTL034 | isolation source: stool | host: Homo sapiens | place: USA
TCGTCGAGGCAAAACGCCCGACCCGGAGCATTACGAGGTCACCTACTATGCTGATCTGCCCGCCATGTGGCAGGATGTGCCGAACAACGAGGTTTTGGAAGAACTGTTTCAGATGTTCAACCTCTCCCGTCCGCAGGATTTTGAGGGACACAGCCTGTCGGTCAGTGATGTGATCGCACTCAAACGCAATGGCGAGGTGTCTGTGCATTATGTGGATAGCATCGGCTTCAAGGATTTACAAGGGTTTCTGGACAAGCAGCCGGAACGCCATTCGGTACTGATGAATCTCAAAGAAAAGTGCGATTCCCCGGAGTGCAATCCCACCGTCTGCCGGCAAGCGAGGGATGAACATGAACTTTGACCACGAGGAATTGACCCTGATGATGCTCTACAACACCGGCACCCGGCTGGGGCTGGTACACGAGTTGCGGCTGATGCAGTGCTATCTGATGCCCGACGAAACTGCCCTGCGGGAGCTGTCGGAGGGTGTTATCGAAAAGTTGAAACTGCTGACCGATGCTGAGTTTGGCGAGTTGGAATTTCCTATGGACTAAATTTTGCCGCCTGCGGGCGGCGTACATAGGCTCTTTCGCGCAGATGGGTGGTTTGCATTCGGAAGTTATGATGGTGTCCATATGTATGAAGAAAGTGGATCATTCCATAAGGCTTTGAAATCCAAAACGAGGGGCTTGATGAAGCCACCGATGAAAAAGATTGCACTATAGTTTGAAAGCTGAAATAAAATTTTCGCAGATTTAAGGCAACAGCCGGTTGCTTGTGTTTGCCGGTGCAAATCATTATAATTATGTCAAGGTGGTGATATAAATGGAAACAAAAGATGTGATACTAAGTCTGAGAAATAAAAATAATCTCTCTCAGGAAGAACTGGCTGAAAAGGTATTTGTTACTCGTCAGGCAGTTTCTCGTTGGGAAACTGGTGAAACGATTCCAAATACAGAAACCTTAAAACAGCTTTCAAAATTGTTCGATGTGTCTATCAATACATTGTTAGGAACTCCGAGACAGCTTATTTGCCAATGCTGCGGAATGCCTCTTGACGATGAAACACTTAGCAAAGAACCCGATGGCGAATTCAATGAAGATTACTGTAAATGGTGTTACAGTGATGGTCAATTCACATACGGAAGCAAAGAACAGCTTATTGATTTTTGTGTAGAACATATGGCAAATGAGAATTGGTCTGCTGAGCAAGTCAGAGCACATATGGAATCTCTAGCTACACTAAAGCATTGGAAGTAAAACGGCAAGAAATTCCAGTTTGCCAAACTACAAATCGCTTACAGTATCCCCCTGCGGACAGCGCCGATAGCTGTCCGCTATTTTTTTACCCTAAAATCCGAAAAAGGAGGAACGCTATGCCAAGCAAAACCGAAGAATATCTCGCCCTTGCCCAGCGCACAGCCAACGGCTTGACCCGGTACTGGGAAAGCTGGACGGACTACCTGACCACCGCATCCCGGCTGTACAAGTACCCCTTTGCAGACCAGCTGATGATCTACGCCCAGCGGCCTGATTCCACTGCCTGCGCCAGCTTCGACATCTGGAACAATCGCATGAACCGCTATGTCCGGCGCGGCTCCAAGGGCATCGCACTGTTAGACCAGTCCAGCAGTGTGCCGCGTCTGCACTATGTCTTTGATGTGAGCGACACCGGGGTGCGCCGCAATTCCCGTGACCCGGAGGTGTGGCAGTTTAACGACGATCTGAAACAGCCGGTTTCGGAGATGCTGAGCAAGACCTACGGCATCAGCGGAGAGCGTGTCAGCCAGCAGCTTGCGGATGTTGCCGGGAAACTGGTGGCAGATTACTGGGACAACAACGGCGGAGACATCCGCGCCATCGTTGACGGCTCGCTGCTGATGGATTATGATGAAGCCGGAGTGGAGATGCAGTTCAAAAGCGCAGCAGCAATGAGTGTCACCTACACGCTGCTGGAACGCTGCGGCTTTGAGCCTGCCGGGTGGTTCGACAAGGACGATTTTCAGGCAATCTACAATTTCTCTACCCCGGATAGTGTCTACGTCCTCGGCGCAGCCGTCAGCGACATGAGCCGGGAGGTGCTGCGGAACATCGAGCGCACCGTAAAAACAACCATTCGCCGCCGAAACAATGAAAGGAGCCAGCATGAATATGAGCAGCAATCTGAGTTACACGCAGACCGGGGATTATCTTCTCCCGAACCTGACCCTGCCCCGGCAGGAGAAAGCACTGGGCAAATACGGCAGACTGCGCCGGACTTACCTGATGCAGCATCGCCCGGTGCTGTACAATTCGATGCTCCTGTCGGGGACTCTGCATCCGCACCTGATGGAGGTGGAGCAGACGGCAGAGAGCCGGATGCAGCAGACCATGGCGCAGCTTCTGAAACAGAACCCGGCCCCGGACAAGGAGCAGAATCAGATGGCATGGGTGCAGCACATGAACAGCCTGAAAGCGCAGGCCGAGGAACTGGTGCTGACGGAGCTGATCTACAGCTAAGTTTTCTGGATGCCAACATCCCTACGGAAGCCCAGCAAATTGAAAAAATCGACCAAGCGGAGAGCGAAAAATCGCCCTCCGCTTTTGTTTTGTCGCAGGCGGAGATTGAAAATGCGCTGCGGAGAGGTTCCAATGTTGAAGGCAGCAAACTTCGGATATGGAAAATTTATCAGTTGCAGCCTGACCGAAAACTCCGGGCAAAAGCTCTTGCCAAAGAATATGCACCGTATGGCCCCGGCGGTTCTTCACACACTTATCTGGACGGAAGCAGTGGTTGGCTTGACCATGACAGCAAGGGTCTGACGTTTGAGCATTATCCCGACCATCAGAAAGTGCTTCTCCGCTGGGATCGGGTCGAAAAATATATTGACCTGATGATTCAGTCTAATCGCTACCTGTCGGACAAAGAAAGAAGAGCCATCGACTTTCCCCTTGAACTGAACGCCGCCAGTGCAGCCGAATACACTGCATTAAAGGCGCAGCACCCGGATACTCTGGTTGGATTTGAAGCTGGCGGCAATTTTATGTTCTATGGAGAAGATGCTGCCAAGGTCGCAAAAGTTCTCAACAGTGCTTTATTTACGAGAGAAACAGCACTGGGCGAAGTTCAGGTCACAGGCTTTCCACCTAGCTTATGGGCAAGAAAGTCAAAAGAATTGTGGTCTGCGGGCAACGATGTTTACCTTGCCGGATTGAACGAAGATGGGACTCATCACCAGACTAAACATCTGCACAAAGAGGACTATCTGCCCATCGGCTCCATCATCAATATGGATGGCCGGAAATTTCGGATTGACGGAGTGGATTTTGATAAGGGCAAGGTTTCCTTGCAGGATATAGCACTGGCCGACCTGCGGATGCCAATTTTTCAGGAAGAACTGCTATCTGTTGTCCGGGAATTGTACGAACAGCAGGACGAGGCCCTTGACGCTGCTCCCGAAAAGGCCGTTGATTATAAGGTCGGGGACGATGTTGTGGTAGACCTTCTCACACGAACCATCGAGGGCAAAATCGGCTATGTGGGCGAAACCGATGTGCGCATCGACACCAGTGCGCAGGGCTATTCGTGGAGCAACGAGGTGCTGAACAAACAGCAGTTCGAGGACAGTCTGCGACGGGATGAGCCTACGTCTGATGAATCACTGGACAAGCTGCCTATCTCTGGGGAGGTCAACGGCGAATGGCAGACCTTCCCGGATGCTGCTGCCTTGGATGAAGCCCTGAATACCGAACCTGCGCCGGAGCCTGCCGGGAACTTCCGTATCACGGACGACCATCTGGGTGAGGGTGGCGCAAAGCAGAAGTACGCGCGGAACATTGAAGCCATCCGCACCCTGTTCCAGTTGGAACAGGAGCATCGGGGTGCCACCGCCGAGGAGCAGCAGGTGCTTTCGCAGTATGTGGGCTGGGGCGGTCTGGCAGATGCCTTTGACCCGGATAAGGATAACTGGGCAAAAGAGTATATGGAACTGAAAGGGCTGCTCTCCGAAGATGAGTACGCCGCCGCCCGTTCCAGCACCCTAAACGCCCACTACACCTCCCCGGTGGTGATTCGCTCTATTTATGATGCGGTCGAAAAAATGGGCTTCCGCAGCGGCAACATTCTGGAACCTAGTATGGGCGTGGGCAACTTCTTTGGAATGCTGCCGGACAGCATGGCGGACAGCCGTTTGTACGGCGTGGAGCTGGACAGCATCACCGGGCGCATTGCCAAGATGCTGTATCCGCAGGCTGACATTACTGTTGCCGGCTTTGAGACCACCGACCGCCGTGATTTCTACGATTTGGCAGTGGGCAACGTGCCTTTCGGTCAGTACAAGGTCAACGACAAAGCGTACAACAAGCTGGGATTCTCCATCCACAACTATTTCTTTGCGAAAGCCATCGACCAAGTGCGTCCGGGCGGCATTGTTGCCTTTGTTACCAGCCGCTACACCATGGACAGCAAGGACAGCACTGCCCGCAAACACATGGCAGAACGCGCCGATTTGCTGGGGGCTATTCGATTGCCCAACAATGCGTTCAAGGCTAATGCAGGCACGGATGTTGTCAGCGATATTATCTTTTTGCAGAAGCGTGACCGCCCTGCGGATATTGAACCTGCATGGGTGCAGCTTGGCAAGACCGAGGATGGCTTTGCTGTCAACAGCTACTTTGTTGAGCACCCGGAGATGGTGCTGGGCGAACTGACCGCAGAAAGCACCCAGTACGGACGGGAGGAACTCACCGTTGCACCCCTTGAGGGCACCAGCCTTGCCGACCAGCTTGCCGAGGCGGTACAGCATATTGAGGGTCAGTACACCGAAGTAGAGGTGGAAACGCCAGATATTGCGGATGTCGAAAATGAGAAGCATATTCTCCCGGCTGACCCGGATGTGAAAAACTTCTCCTACACCGTGGTGGACGGCGAGGTGTTCTACCGGGAAAATTCCGTGATGACGCAGGTGGAACTGTCCGACACCGCCAAGGGGCGCGTCACCGGCATGGTGGAACTGCGGCAGATCGTCAATGACCTGATTCAGCAACAGTTGGAGGATTACCCAGATGCCGACATCAAGGCAACACAGGAGCGTTTGAACGCCGCCTACGATGCCTTTGCCGCCCAATACGGCTTGCTGAACGACCGCAAAAATGGGCGGCTGTTTGAGCAGGATTCCTCGTATTATCTGCTGTGTTCGCTGGAAAATCTGGACGAGCAGGGGCAGCTTAAATCTAAGGCAGCGATGTTCACGAAACGGACGATTCGCCCGGAGCGCACCGTTACCAGCGTGGATACCCCCAGTGAAGCGTTGGCGGTGTCCATCGGGGAGCATGGCAAGGTGGACCTGCCCTATATGGCAGAGCTGCTGGGCACTCCCGGTGAGTACGGGCGCATTACCACCGAACTGTCCGGTGCGATCTTCAAAGACCCCAGTGCCGACCCTACCGATCCGGAAGCAGGCTGGCAGATGGCAGACGAGTACCTGTCCGGCGATGTCCGGGCAAAGCTGCGGATGGCGCAGTTTGCTGCCGAGACCAACCCGGAATTTGTGGTCAATGTGGATGCACTGACCAAGGCACAGCCCAGAGAACTGGAAGCATCTGAAATTGATGTGCGGCTGGGTGCAACATGGCTGGACCCGAACATTATCCAGAAGTTTATGACCGAGACCTTCCAGATCCCCTACTATCTGCGCCATGCAGTCAAGGTGAGGTATTCTCCTTATACCGCAGAATGGCGTGTAGAGGGCAAAACTGCCACCGGACGGGGCGATATTATCTCCTCTGAAACCTACGGCACATCCCGTGCCAACGCCTATAAGATTCTGGAGGAGACCCTGAACCTGAAAGATGTCCGCATCTACGACACCATCGAGGATGCCGAGGGCAAACCCAAGCGTGTGCTGAACAAGCGGGAAACCATGCTGGCACAGCAAAAACAGCAGGTCATCAAGGACGCTTTCGCCAACTGGGTCTGGCAGGACCCCCAGCGGCGCATTGCGCTGGTAAAACAGTACAATGAGTTGTTCAACAGCACCAGACCCCGTGAGTATGACGGTTCCCACATTCACTTTGTTGGCATGAACCCGGAGATCACCCTTCGGGAACACCAGCGCAACGCCATCGCTCATGTGCTTTATGGCGGTAATACGCTGCTTGCACACGAAGTTGGCGCGGGCAAAACCTACGAAATGGCGGCATCCGCTATGGAAGCAAAACGGCTGGGGCTGTGCCAGAAATCGCTGTTTGTGGTGCCCAATCACCTGACGGAGCAGTGGGCAAGCGAGTTCCTGAACCTCTACCCCAATGCCAAGCTGCTGGTAGCACGGCGCAAGGACTTTGAGACTGCCAACCGCAAAAAATTCTGTGCCCGCATCGCCACCGGCGACTACGATGCCGTCATCATCGGCCATTCGCAGTTTGAGCGCATCCCACTGTCCTTTGAACGGCAGGAGCGTATCATTCAAGAACAAATTGATGAAACGCTTGACGCCATCAACGAACTGAAAGCCCACGCAGGTGAAAATTTCAGTATCAAACAGATGGAAAAGACCCGGAAAACGCTGGAAACCAAGCTGGAAAAACTGCGCTCCGATGAGCGTAAAGACGATGTGGTTACTTTCGAGCAGTTGGGCATTGACCGTCTGTTTGTGGACGAGTCACACGCGTTCAAAAATTTGTTCCTCACGACAAAAATGCGTAATGTCGCTGGATTATCCACCAGTGAAGCCCAGAAATCCAGCGATATGTTCGGCAAGTGTCGCTATCTGGATGAGATTACCGGCGGGCGTGGCGTGGTGTTCGCCACAGGAACGCCCGTGAGCAACTCCATGACCGAGTTGTACACGGTCATGCGTTATTTGCAGTACAGTACCTTGCAGCAGAAAAAGCTGACCCACTTCGACTGCTGGGCATCTACCTTTGGAGAGACCACCACGGCCATCGAACTGGCCCCGGAGGGCACCGGCTACCGTGCCCGCACCCGGTTCGCCAAGTTTTTCAATCTCCCGGAACTGATGTCCATGTTCAAAGAGGTGGCTGACATTAAAACATCCGACCAGCTCCATCTTCCGGTGCCGGAGGCAAAGTTTGAGACCGTGGTGGCAAAACCGTCCGACCTCCAAAAGGAAATGGTGCAGGAACTGAGCAAACGTGCTGCAGAAATCCACTCCGGCACCGTGGATGCGTCCGTGGACAATATGCTGTGCGTCACAAACGATGGTCGCAAGATTGGATTGGACGTTCGTCTGATGAATCCCATGCTGCCGGACGACCCCAACAGCAAGCTGAACGTCTGTGTGCGGAACGTGCTGAAGATCTGGGAGGAGGGCAAAGAGCAGAAGTTGACCCAACTTTTGTTCTGCGACCTCTCCACCCCGAAAAATGACGGCAACTTTAACGTGTACGATGACATTCGCAAGAAGCTGGTTGCCGCCGGTGTGCCGGAAAACGAGATCGAGTTTATCCACAACGCCGACACCGAAGCGAAAAAGGCGGCATTGTTCTCCAAAGTGCGCTCTGGCGATGTGCGAGTTTTGCTCGGAAGCACTGCAAAAATGGGAGCGGGCACCAACGTGCAGTCCCGACTTGTGGCGGTGCATCATCTGGATGTTGGCTGGAAGCCCAGCGACATGACCCAGCGCAATGGTCGCATCATCCGTCAGGGCAATATGAATAAGGAAGTCAGGGTGTTTAATTACGTCACGGAAGGGACATTTGACTCGTACTTGTTTCAGACCCTTGAGAATAAACAGCGATTCATCAGCCAAATCATGACTTCCAAATCTCCGGTGCGCTCCTGCGAGGACGTGGACGAGCAGGCACTTTCCTATGCGGAGATCAAGGCACTGTGCGCCGGAAATCCGCTCATCAAGGAAAAGATGGACTTGGACGTTCAGGTCGCCAAGCTGAAGGTGCTGAAAGCCGACCACCAGAGCCAGAAATTCCGTCTGCAAGACAAGCTGCTGACCAAATTCCCGGCTGACATTCGGGAAACGAACGCCTATATTGCTGGGGTGAAAGCGGACGCACAGCTTGCCGCCGCCCATCCGCAGGTGCAAGAGGGTTTCTGCGGCATGACCATCAAGGGCGTGACCTACGATGAGAAAAAGACCGCCGGTGAGCGTCTGGTGCTTGCTTGTTCTGAACTGCCAAACGCCGAAGAAAAAGTCATCGGCAGCTACCGGGGCTTTGAACTGTCCCTGCGTTTCGACACCTACCGCAGTGAGTATCAGGCTATTTTGAAGGGGCAGCGGAGGTACCCGGTAGCACTGGGCACCGACCCGCTGGGCAACATTATCCGTCTGGATAATTCGCTGAACAACTTCCCGGAGCGCATTAACTCTGCTGAGAATGAACTAGCCACTCTGCATCAGCAGCAGGCAGCGGCGCAGATCGAGGTGGAAAAGCCCTTCCCACAGGAGGAAGAACTGGCTAAAAAATCAGCTCGCCTTGCAGAGCTGAACGCCCAGTTGGATGTGGACGAGAAAAATCACGAGCCGGAACAGGAGGAAGAACCAGACGAGGATGCACCCCGCCGCCCTTCAGTGCTGGCGGCGTTGGAGGAAAAATCCGATAAGCCGGAGCCGGTGAAGCCCTTCCGCAGTTATTACGACAAGGATGGTGATGCCCGGTGAGGGAAAAACGGGATGAAACCATCATCCTGCGCTTGAGCAAAACAGAAAAGAACCGTATCTATGAAAAAATGCTCAGCATGGGCATCCGAAGCCTGAGTGCCTATATCCGCAAGATGGCACTGGACGGCTATTGCCTGCACCTTGACTTGAAAGACCTGCAACGCATGGCATATCTCTTGCAGATGTGCAGCAACAACCTGAATCAGTACGCCAAAGCCGCCAATGAAAATGGTCGGGTCTATGCCGCCGACATGGAGGACCTGCAGCAGCGGCTGGATGAACTGATTGAGATTGGTCGGCAGATCCTTTCCCGGCTGGCTGATCTCTAAATTTCTCCCCGCAGTTGGAGGACTGCGGGGCTGCATAAGGGTTGACATCCTTGCAAAGCGGTGGTTGTCACCTTTATAATAGGGGTGAAAGAAAGGCAGGTGCTAGATATGAGGTTCGTTTTTAAGATGATCGTTTTCCCGTTTTGGCTGCTTACGGCTTTCCTTGCGCTGATGCTGAAATGGACGCTGAACCTGTCGGCGTTTGTGCTGGCGCTGCCCATGCTGTATATTTTCGGCTGCGGTCTTTATACGCTGTACTGCCGGGAGTGGATGCAGTTTTTGATTTTGCTGGTGGCAGAGTTTGGCTGCTTCCTGCTCATCACCGCCGGAACAGTCATTGTAGAAGCCGTGGAATGGTTCAGTGGCTGGATTGCTGAATTATAAAATTTTTATGCCGCCATTGCGCGGCATTTTCTTTTTGCTGGGAGGTGGTAGAACTGGCTGCAACACGTTTGATTGCGCTGCACAAGAACAAGGGCAAGTCGGTTGCGGCCTGCCTGAAAAGCCGCACGGACTATGCGCAGAATCCTGACAAAACACAGCAGGGCGAACTGGTCAGCAGCTATGAATGCAGCCCCTTGACCGCAGACGAAGAATTTATGCTCTCCAAACGCCAGTATGAGTTGATGACTGGTCGCAGGCAGAAAAGCGATGTGATCGCCTATCAGATTCGTCAATCGTTCAAGCCCGGAGAGATCACCGCCGAGGAAGCCAACAAGGTGGGCTACGAACTGGCAATGCGTTTCACCAAAGGCAAGTATGCGTTTATCGTTGCCACCCACACGGACCGGGAGCACATTCACAACCACATTATTTATAACTCCACTGCGCTGGACAGCACCCGGAAATTCCGGGATTTTTTATTGTCCGGGCTGGCCGTACAGCGGTTGAGCGATTTGATTTGTCTGGAACATCAGCTTTCCGTCATTGAGATAAAACCCTATCGGGAGCGGCAGAAGCGCACACTCTACCCGCCCAAAGAAAGCAACCGGGATAAGCTGTGCGCCGTAATCGACAATATCCTGCTGAACGAGAAGCCCACAGACTTTGAAGCCTTTCTTCAAAAGCTGGAACAGCAGGGCTATGAGATCAAGCGAGGAAAGCACACTTCCGTCAAAGGCACACGACAGAAACGCTTTATCCGTTTTCGGACGCTGGGCGCAGGGTACAGCGAAGATGAAATCAAGGCGGTCATTGCTAGAGAAGCCGAACACCGTCCGCATCAGAAGCAGCCGCCAAAAGAGCAGCCGTTCCATTTGTTGGTGGACATTCAGGCGAAACTCTCCGAGGGCAAGAGCGAAGGCTATGCACGATGGGCAAAACGCTACAATCTGAAAGAGATGTCCAAGACCCTGATCTTCTTGCAGGAAAATAAAATCGGCAGCATCGAAGAAATGCAGGAGAGAGTAAATGCGGCAACTGCACAATACCATGAGTTGGGCGATTCCATCAAGGCCGCAGAGCAGCGCATGGCGGAGATTGCCGTCCTGCGGGCGCACATCATCAACTATGCCAAAACAAGACCTGTGTATGATGCCTACCGTAAGGCCGGGTACAGCAAAAAGTTTCTGGAAGAACACCGGGAGCAGATCACACTGCACCGGGCGGCAAAAGCCACTTTTGACGAAGCTGGACTGAAAAAGCTGCCAAAGGTAAAAGAACTGAACACAGAATACTCCACACTGCTTTCTCAAAAGAAAGCTGCTTATCCAGCCTACCGCAAGGCGCGTGATGAGATGCAGGAACTGATGAAAGCACAGAAGAATGTAGAGATTTTTTTCACAGAAGAAAAGGCCACCAAGGAAAAAGCGCAGACCCGATAAGCAGAGAACACCGAGGATTCTTCCCATTTTTGGGGGAGTCCTCGGTGTTCTTTTTTGTTATAGAAGCATTTGGCACAAATGCGCAGCCTGCATCCAGCGGATGCGGTGCACAAAGGGTCTGGGACTATCCCAACAAGCATTTTGCAACGCAAAAATGGCATTTGTATATACGAATGCCCTGCTTGCTGGTACAATGTCATCGATGAAACAAAAATAGTTTCATCACAGACGGTTATATGGTTGTGCCGATTTCCAAAACATAGTAATATTGAAGTACTAACTGGGGCTGAAAGTGGCAAAACTGCTTGCTTGGTTTCCATTCAGGAATTACTAACAGCGTAGACCGTCCGTTCGCTTCGTAAAAGATTCAATGTTTTGATTGGTTGGGTCGGCACAACCGTTACCCGTGTCAACAACGCGCCTGTTATTTTTGCGAAGAAGCGAAACTGCCCTGAAAGGAGAGTTGTACCGTGCCTCGATTGACAGAGAAGTTTTCAGCGACTTCTCTTGCATTGTGTGTTTTTTCCAATGCCTGAATCAGAAGTTTTCTTGCTTCATTGTGCAACATTTGAATCGCCTCTTTGACTCAATCTTACACCTTTTGTCAAGTTGTAACTTTATTTGATCGGACTGCTATAGATAGACTGACAACAATCTTGCAAATTTTACTAAGGGAGATTTCAATACTAATGAAAAGGTACAGATAATTTGATTTGCAAAGGTTACATAATACAACATATAACTAAAATTAACAGTCCCTGAGTCGATAACAATTGGAAATTTGAAAAATTCGATGCGCGAACATAGAGACCTTGTATGCAACTGCTGCTCAATGCAAATATCAATCACGGCTCCCGCAAAACCTTGTACAATATGCACAAGGTCGTCAAATGACAAGTGTATTAAATGCCAATGGACAGATTGTTGATAGCATGATATGATATAGAGGGTGAATGGTCAGCGAGAGAATATGTTGACTTTATTTACACACAAAAAGAGTCTGTTACGATGCAGGAGAGATCAGAAGGAGGGCTTGCTATGGAAAACAATAAAAAGAGTCTTGATGAAATTTACCGCGAAGTTGAAACCGATTTGAAAAAAGGTTCTTTTAAGGGCCCCAAATACGAAAAAATAGACATAATGGTTTATGGTGCTGGTGATCAAGAAGCGAATGAGGCGAACAAGGCGGACGAGAATTAGTTGTATAGGTGACTAGTAATATACAAGAAAGGAGGCATCTTGCTGTTGTAAGATGCCTCTGTTTTTATATAATGAAAGTCGTTCATACAGGAGGGAAAAATGTACGAACCAATTGTAGATAAATTTAAATATGTTCCAGAAAGTGCATTAATTGAATTGTGCTTTAAATGCAATCTAAATTGCAAACACTGCGGCTCGAGTTTGAATGCATATAAAAAGAGCAGGAAAGGTGAACCACTAAGTCTTACAGAATTTTATTCCGCAATTGATGATTTAAAAGGCTTGGGAGGAAAACGAATAGGTCTTGTCGGAGGTGAGCCTCTACTATATGAAAATTGGGAAGAGGTGGCAAAATATGCAAGCGACCGCAATTTTTATGTTTCAATGATATCGAATGGGATGATTATTGATGATGAAATGGCGCATAAAATTAAAAAATGTGGAATAGCTTTAGTGGCTTTAAGCTTGGATGGGCCAGAAACATACCATAACGAGTTAAGGGGAAGTCAAATGGCATTTAAAAATGTACTAAAAGCCATAGCATCATTGAAAAAAGAAGGCGTGCAAGTCAACATAATTACAACAATTATGAAAGGAAATCTTCCGCTTCTGCCAGAAATCGAAAAAACAATATCAACAAAAGGGGTGTCGTTCTGGCAGCTGCAACTCGGTATACCAATGGGCAAGCTAAGTGAGCATATGGAGTTTGTAATTGAGCCGAATCAACTTCTTGATGTCAAAAAGTTTATTCTTGAGGCCAAACAACGAAACCAAATACAACTTACAATTGCTGACTCTATCGGTTATTGCTCTCAGGATGAATTGATTATGAGAAACAACTCAAGTACAAATGGTGAAAGAGTATATTTAGGATGCATGGCCGGATGTAAAGCGGTTGCAATAGAATCAAATGGTGACGTAAAAGGATGCTTGTCGCTTCAAAACGAACGTTTTATTGAGGGGAATATACGAGAACGTTCTTTAAAGGATATCTGGACAGATAAAAAAAGCTTTAATTATAATAGGAACTTTAATTCGGAAAGTCTTGGCGGATATTGTTCAAAATGTGTATATGCCAACATATGCAGAGGAGGATGCACATCATTAGCATACAATACATCAGGCCACATTAATAATAACAATTATTGTATGCATATTATGGAGCAAAGATGGTGATTAAAGTATGAAGGCTTCATTGGTTTCACTCCCAATGGCGGATTACTGTATGCCGCCATTGGGCATTTCTTCAATTAAAGGGTATTTGAAGGAACATGGAATAATAAACGTTAAGTGTTATGATCTTAATTTGGAGTTTTTTTACTATGCAGTAAATACCAAACAATTGAGGCGCAGCATTCAATATGATGAAAATCGTTTGTTCTTTTCTGGCGAAGAATTGACTGATAGCTATAGACAATTGCTTCTCGAGTGCTTACTAAATGGAGAGTACTTATGTTCGCATATAGATGAAGCGATTTCTGCTTTAAAAAAGGAAGAAACCTATTACAAATATTCAAAATATGAAATTTATTCATCCATCATCGAACGTTCACTGAAGTTGTTTGGATCAAGATTTTATCCTACATCGATTTCTTCTGCTGTAATATTATTTCAGAAAGGTGAAGATTGTTCCGATGCTATAAAGTCATATATTAACTATCGCGAGCAGAACCCGCTGATTGAATTTTATCATAGTATATTGCCTTTAATTATTCAAGACGATACACAATATGTTGGAATATCTGTAAATTATTCTGGTCAAATTATCCCTGCAATTACTTTGGCAGCATTAATAAAGAAAGCCTTTTCTCGTGTGAAAATAATTTTTGGCGGTTCGCTGTTTCCAGCATATGCAAATAAAATAAGCGCATTAAATATCTTTGCTGAATATTCTGATGCATTGATAATTTATGCCGGTGAGTATCCATGGAATAATATAATAGAATACGACACCCTAGATTATATTCCTGGGTGTATGCGTAGTAATGGGCATTCATTCATCCATAACAATCTTCCCCTTCCACAAATCAAAAGGGCTCTGCCGGACTTTTCTGATTATTCATTGCAAAGATATCTCGTTCCTCATAATATATTACCATACGCCATGTCAATTGGCTGTTATTGGGGAAAGTGCAGCTTTTGTGGATATCAATCTTACAAAGATATATGTGTAAAAAGATACGCACAAAATGATATCGATTTAGGTAATTATGTTTTTGATGATTTGTACAGGCTTTATAAAATTTATGGTGTAGAAAATTTTTATTTTGTCGATGAAGCCATGACAGCTTGGATTGGAAAAATTATCGCAAAGAGAATATATGAAAGCGGATTGTCGTTTCATTGGTACTCCGAATTCCGTTTTGATTCTTTTCTCAATTATTCATATTTGAGTGAAATTAAAAAGGGCGGTTGCTCTTTGATGTTTTTTGGCCTCGAATCGGGCAGTGACAAAATCCTAGGCAAAATGCAAAAAGGGACAAACAAAGAACGCATATCACAGATTTTTGATTATTGCAGAGAGCTTAAAATCAAAACTATGCCAATGTTCTTTTTTGGGTTTCCTGGCGAAACTTATGCGGATGCAATTGAAACCATAGAATTATTGCAAAAATATAGTGACTCAATCCAACATATTGCAATGGGTACTTTTGTGTTGCTTAAAAACATTCCTGTATATCAAGATGCAAATTTGTTTGGAGTAAAGATAATTCATCGAAACGGAGAATTGTGCCTATATGATAATTATAGTGTTTCCAATGGAATAACTCCATTACAGGCCCATGATATAACTGACTATGTATACAGAGATAAAAATCTGAAAAGATACTTTGACTATGAGTTGTTATCCAGGAATCATCTTTTGTTTCTGCCATTGCGGAGAAACGATAATGAACCATGTGACATTGTAGAAGATGCACTTTATTCAATGAATCCATCTTGTAATATTTTTCATGGTAAATTCATTCTGGGTACCGGCGAAATATCTGACAGAGTGTTTAACTATCTCGTTGATGCATCGAAAAACTCGTTTTATACGCTTTCGGATGAAATGTCTGAATTTTTTGAGAAAAATCATTATTTCAAAAAATCGGATTTTGACATTCAGGATTTTAGTGTAGAGATTTTTCGCTATTTTATTAATGAAGGTGTAATAGTCATACATGAAGACAATTAACCATCACAGACGCGGCTTTTTGGGATGCACATTCAAAGCTGAAAAACAAAATGTAAAAGTAAAGGAGGTTTATTTGAATGCCTCTTTCTTCAAGCAAGAAGATACAATTTATTCTATCCAAAACGAACCGATAGAATCGATGTATCAATTGGAAGCAATAATAAAAAAGTACCATGCGGGGGATTCGCTGGATATTACTGTGGTTAGAAACGAAAAGTACATCTCACATAATTGCATCTTATACGAATATCCTCGTGAATCTTCAAGTCTTTTTGACATTGAATATGATTCATTTATATACAAAAATTTGTTTATAGAACTTCTGATTACAAAACCTAACGATAATGATTTTGTCCTTTTTTTATTGCAAGGCATTGATTGCTCAACAATTGATACTCCATTGTTGAGTAAAAACACGTATCGAGATTTAATGTATAGCTTGAGCAATTTTGGGATTCCTACGGTAAGGGTCGAACTATTTGGGAACGGTGATAGTGACGGATATAAATGTGGTAAATATGGTTTCAACGACATAATTGACTTATACGACGCTGCCATGCATCATGTTGTTGCCTCTGGGAAAAAACTGATTCTTTTTGGATACAGCATTGGTGCTCTAATGGTTCCGTCTTTAGTTAATCGAAATAGAGAGAGCGTATTGGCTGCAATTATTTTTGATACAATGATTTTTGGCCCGAAGGATTACTTTGTCAAAAATAAAATTCGGCAAGATATATTAAGGGGAATACCAAAAAACAAAATAATGTATAATGCGCGGACATTTGATTCCTTTATTGAAATTGTTCTTGATGGAAAGCACTCCATTAATGATATCGTGAAGCAAAATCCTCAGTATAGTACATATGTTGAACATGGACTATTTGCAGGGCATGA
>OIRJ01000274.1_pt1 | contig 15480 bp, 8 predicted proteins | sample 1586241 | NCBI WGS metagenome assembly OIRJ01 (sample SAMN02675048, study PRJEB24791) | human gut metagenome, SKBSTL034 | isolation source: stool | host: Homo sapiens | place: USA
CCTCAAAGAGTTGTAGTTCATAAACGAACCCCTTTTAAGAATGATGAGATTGAAGGTATAACAAACGCATTAAAGCAAGCAGGAATATCAGAAATTGATTTGATCACAATCACTCAAGAATATGATTTAAAGTTTATTGCAGAGAAGATTATGTATGGTCAATTTCTTGAAGATGGATATCCTGTTGATAGAGGAACTTGCATTAAACTATCATCGAGAAATGCTTTGTTATGGACACATGGAGTAGTTCCCTCAATACAGTCAAATCGTAGATACTACCAAGGAGGACGTTGTATTCCTGCTCCTTTAAAAATTACCAAATACTATGGACATGGAGATTTGGAAACTATTGCTAAAGAAATTCTAGGATTTACAAAAATGAATTGGAACTCGTTTAATCTATATACAAAGTTACCTGCTACAATTGACACTTCTAATACATTGGCGCAGGTGGGAAACTTGTTAAGACAATATAATGGTGTAACATACGATTACCGTTTCTTTATCTAAAAGGATGTAAATTAAACTGTGTCAGCAAAGATTAAAATAAAATATTAACTTTGCTAACACAGTTTTTTTATGAAAGAAGAATTTGATTTTGAAAGTATCAAGAACAAGGCAATTGAACAGCTGAAAGCAGGTAAGCCCTTGTTAGGTAAAGACGGTGCTTTTGCCCCTTTATTGGAAAGTATCCTGAATGCAGCTCTGGAAGGTGAGATGGATGCACATCTTACAGAAGAGGAACGTCAAATGGGTAACCGCCGTAACGGGAAAATGCAAAAGCAGGTCCAGACTCCATTGGGTGAGGTAACCGTTTCCACTCCCCGTGACCGTAATTCAAGTTTTGAACCACAATTCATTAAAAAGCGTGAGACCATTCTTGCAGAAGGCGTAGCAGACCGTATAATCGGCCTGTATGCTCTTGGTAACAGCACACGTGAGATTAGTGACTGGATGGAAGAGAATCTTGGAAATCGTGTATCGGCAGATACAATCAGTTCCATTACAGACCGTGTACTTCCGGAAATAAAGGCATGGAAATCACGTATGCTTGATTCTGTCTATCCCATAGTCTGGATGGATGCCATCCATTATAAGGTAACGGATGAACGTGGTTGTGCAGTTACACGTGCAATCTATAATGTGCTGGGTATTGACAAGGAAGGACATAAGGAGCTGCTCGGAATGTATATATCAAGGAATGAGGGGGCAAACTTCTGGCTCAGTGTGCTGACAGACCTCCAGAACCGTGGAGTTGAAGATATCCTTATAGCCTGTATAGACGGTTTGAAAGGTTTTCCTGAAGCAATCCAAAGTGTTTATCCCAATACTGCTGTACAGCTTTGTGTCGTACATCAGATTCGTAACTCCATCAAGTATGTGGGCTCCAAAAATCAAAAGGAATTCCTGAAGGACTTGAAATGCGTCTATCAGGCTGTAAATAAAGAATCTGCAGAGAATGAACTTCTTAAGTTGGAAGAGAAATGGGGTGAACAGTATCCTATCGTCATCAGGTCATGGCAGGACAATTGGGATAAACTGTCCGAATACTTCCAGTACACTCCGGCTATCCGTAAGCTTATATATACTACAAATACCGTTGAAGGGTATCACCGCCAAATCCGTAAGGTAACAAAAAACAAGGGCGTGTTCCCGTCAGATACAGCCCTTGAGAAACTGGTTTATCTTGCATACCGTAATATACGGAAGAAGTGGACTATGCCACTGGCCAATTGGGCTACAATCTCACAGCAACTGGCCATAAAATTTGGAGAACGGTTTAAATTATTGTAATTTTACGCTCGTCGGGACAGGTGGTCCCGCCCCTTGGCGCTGGCCGTTCCCCGACCGACGAGTTTTTTAGAGAAAAAATAATGCGTGACACAGTTTATTTTATAGTGCCTTATCTAAAAAGTAGCTCACCATAAACAGTCTTCATTTATGGCGGACTACTCGATTATAAATTCTGTTGTATCGAAAAGATTCTATACAATTTACACTACCTATCACACAAAGGTCTATCAAACACAGATTTCACAAGTTCAAATTTTTCAGGATTATTCACCGGATGATAATTGCATCTTGCCTGCAAACAGGTCTAGAAGTGTGAAACAGCGGGGCATAAATGAATGTGGCTGAAGCAATAGCTTTTATTTTGTATTGAAGTTCAACGGTGGACAAGTATCTACTTCAATCTTTATCTTTATTGACTTCTCTGTTTGGGAGCCTTTAGTTATTTAATATGCCATCTAAAACGCATAAAAGTGGATGTATCATAATGGTTTGTCATGGCGACTCGAAGTTTTACAGTCATAGCATCAACTTTATCCGCACATTCATCTTCCATATCGAACAGTTGGCGTTGTTTCTGACGTAATTGCTTTGCTATTTTAGCTTCGTTCTCCTGAAGTTCAAATTTCAATTTTGCATTTCTTTCTTTACGAATTTGTCTTTTCAAGGCTTCATCTTCCTTGCGAAGAGCAATAACTTCATTCTCTAGTGAGTAAACTTGATCTTCTGCCCAAGCTTGGTACTTATCAATCTCAAAACTAACGTATTCTTCAGATCTGCTATAAACATCATGTTTCAAGTCATACAATTGTTGCTCATATGATTCGGTCAGCTACTCTTCAACATTGTCTCCAAACCATTTCGATTCATTAATAGCGTTTGCTTCAAACAATTTTTTAAGAAAATCTGGTGAAAGATTCTCTCCATCATCAGTTTTGCTACAGAAAAGAAGATGCTCATGTGAATCTAATTCATTGTAAGCCTTTACTTTATATACGACAGCTACACCTGATTTTCCCTTATAATTTTCCAGCAAAACTTGTCTAGAGGATAAATTGTCTACTTCAAATTCAATACTAGCATCAGGAACAGGGGGCTCTAATGCTCTGCTTATAATATATTCGCCAAGAGGATGCGTTACTCTTAACTGATGAAAATCTCCATGATCTTTGTTTAATATGTAAGTACCGGAAGGTATATTGCTTTTTAGTGATACTGGTAAAACAAAAGTAAGATTTTCATCATCAATGTCAGTAATTGAATCTTTCAAAACACTCTTGGCTAGTCGCCAAAAATGACGATTATAAGAATTTACTCTATCACGATCTTCGCTTTGTCGAATCTTCAGCTTATCAACAACCTCTTCATCAAAATTTTCAAGTAAAGACTTTTTGGTATCTTTAATTCGTTGCTGTATAATCTCTTCCAATTCAGACTGAAGTTGATTAAATGCAGCCTCAATTTCTCTTTCTGTACGACAAGTTTGGTAAATATGATTAAGCTTCTTCTCAAAATCAACTCCAGACTCCAATGAGCCTAAGACTTCGTCACTACTACCAAATACGCCTTCAAAAAGATTAAACTTCTCATTCAGCAATTCATAGACTCTACAGTCTGCGTAATTCAACTGATTTACAAAATTCACTACAACCACATCGAATTTTTGTCCATATCTGTGGCAACGTCCTATTCGCTGTTCTATTCTTTGAGGATTCCACGGCATGTCATAGTTGACAAGAAGTGAGCAGAATTGCAGGTTGATACCTTCAGCACCTGATTCTGTTGCAATCATGATTTCGGCATCTGTCCTAAAATGGTCAACCAATGCTTGTTTTCTATCTATAATTGTTCTTCCTGATATACGTTTAGAACCTGCATATAGAGATAGCCATTTTCGATAGATAGATTTAGAATCATCATCATTGTTTGAACCATTAAAGCAAACGACTTTTTCTTGGTATCCGTTATTCTGAAGAAAAGATTTTAAATACTCTTGAGTTCTACGACTTTCAGTAAAAATTAAAGCCTTTTTGGGTGCTCCAAGCATCTCATTTTTATGGAATGTCTTTTCTAGAGCAACGAGTAATTGCTTTGCCTTAGTCTCATTTACAATAGACTTTGCCTGTTCCTGATACATACGTAATTCAGCTATCTCCAAATCAATCGCATCAGAAATTGCAGGATTCAGTCCTTCGTTGATTTCGTCTTTCTCTTCATCGAGTGTTACTTCGTAGTCGTTTTCTACCGTTGACATGGCCGATAACAATTCACCAGTAACTTTGTAATGTTCTAGTCTTTCGACAAAACGCTGTAAAGTAAAACTTAACGCATATGCAGAAGAAGACATTATCTTTCTGACAATTAATGACAACATAGACCTTACCTTCTCAGGAATGCCATATGTTCCTGGCCTTTGAAGGTATTCGCTTATATTTTCATACAATTGTACTTCTTCAGGAGAAGCTTCATATTCTTGTACAAATGCAGTTCTCTTAGTGTAGTTGACATATTCTTTGACCTGTTGACGCAGTGTTCTATGTACAATATGAGACAGTCTACCTTTGAGTTCTCCAAACTTAGCAGAGTCTCTGGTAGTAATCATATTGTATTGCTCATTAAACGAATCAACTGTAGAAAAGAAATGTGGATCTATAATGCTTATTAAGCCATATAGTTCCTTTAGGTTGTTCTGTAATGGCGTTGCAGTTAACAAAATCTTTTTATAATGCTTAAAGGTATTCATCATTGTGTTACCAATGATATTACCTTTTTTGTAGACATTACGCATTTTGTGAGCTTCGTCAAATACGACCAAATCCCAATCAACCAACTGAAGTTCTTCTGAATGCTTTATTGCGAAATTATATGAGCAGATTATGATATGTCTACCATCTTCAAAGAGATTAGTGTCCAACTCCTTAATTTCCTTATAGCTTTCATTTTCGAGAATCACTGATGGTAAGTAAAATTTCTCCATCAATTCCAAATTCCACTGGTTTCTCAGAGATGCAGGAACAACAATAATAATTCGCCTCTTATGTTCTGCCCATAGTTCTGAAAGAATAATGCCAGCTTCAATAGTTTTACCCAAACCAACCTCGTCCGCTAAAATAGCACCTTTACTTAGTGGAGATTTGAATGCAAACAAAGCTGCTTCAACTTGGTGAGGATTCATATCAACTTTAGCTTCAGACAATACGCCAGTAAATCGACTATCGTCACTGGTCGATTTCTTATGCGATAAATCCCATGCATAATAAAGTTGTTGAGCAGGAGTTATACTATTTTTCATCTTACTTCTTTTCTATCTTAATAGAATATTCTGGTGACAATGCATCGAATTGTTCAATCTTTGCACCTCTCCAATACTTCTTGGCAATTTTCAAACAATCCTCTTTGAGTCTTTCGTCAATCATAGGATTTGCTTCTTTACCATAAATATCTCTTATTCTTTCATACGATTTCTGCAAATCCAAGTCGTTTAATGATATTCGAACTATATGGTATTTCTCATTGGGATGCTTTTGCATAAAAGTATTTTGAGATTTATGTAAATAGAATGGAGCAGTACCATCTTTAAGACTATACAATGTTGTTTTAACATCGACATAAATCCTGTCTGTAATATTATGGAAGTCATAATCTCCAATACCTTCTATTGCAGCATACTTATAATCCTTACCTTGGGCCAATAGATATTGCTCATAAATAAGTTCACCAATATATCCAATTGTTTGACGAACTTGCGACTCTTGAGTTTCATCATCAACCTCTTGCATTTCATGAAGAATCTCTAATATCATGTCTTTCTTATCAGCAAGTTCCATCAATTCATCTACATCAAATGATTCAGCCAACTCTTTAATATTGTCAAGTTTATCTTCATCGACCTTTAAGTTCGCATCATTATCACTTGTATTACTAATTGATTTTTCTGAAGTTTGAACTATCGTAGCGATATCTGTTCCTTTTTCTTCTGCAATTTGCTCAAGTTTTTCCAATTGGTCTACATATAGTCCTTGCAATACAATAAAAGGTTGCTGGAAGAACTCCATATCGGCAATATGTTTCTCTATCATCTTTATTGCAGAGATTTTTTCTGCATTAGGATATTGAACAACTACCAAACCATTAGTGTCATAACCAAATTCCTTGTTATCTATTGCTTTTGAGAAAACCTGTTCCCTATTTTTGAGCATTGTAAAGTTTATACCAATAGGTTTCTTTGATGTTTTAATCAAGATACCTCTAGATTCGGGCATATTCTTCCAAATCTGATATGGTTCTGTTGCAATTTCATTATAATCTCCTTCATGAGCCTTAACAGAAACCTCTAGTTTAGGAGATTTATGTAGTTTATGTTTAGAAAGTAATTCTAATCCTTCATAAGCAAACACGACTTCATTTACAAAGAAATTCTGCACCTTCTTGTCATTCATCAACATATCCAAGAATATTGGCGTCCAAGAATAAATAGATAAGAAACATGATTCTTTATCATATTCTTCAAGAGTAAATGTAGGGCAAATAGAGTCAAGTGACTTATCACGACATTCGACATTACCAGTATACCTTAAGAATACCATGTTAACAATGCCTTCTGGTAGTCTATCGATTATACGTTTTATATTCTTGTAGGCATTATCTCCATAAACGTATATAAGTTCAGCATTCAACAACCAGTTTATTGTTGATTCAGTTTTATCTGGGTCTTCAAAATCAGGAATAGCTATAGCTTCTTCGTTATCACGAATGAGTCTTCTTACAGAAATGTATGATTCACTGTCGGTTCTGATATTCTCAAACAAATTGATAGCATCAACATTCTGTTCCAACCATTTCTGCATTTCGTTGGGAAGCTTTTCTTCGTCATTAAGTAAAGATTGCTCTGCAAATACTTGGGTCTCTGAATCAAAATCAGAAATCTTGAAATACTCATCAAACCCTCTATACTGGTTAGTCTTAATCATTGTCAAAGCCTCGCTAAGACTCTCTTCTTTACCTATTTCAAGATTGTAATAATCAGGCCCATCATTAAGTGAATAGTCAAGACAGAAGCGGAGTTGCTCTATTGTGAGATGTTTATCTTTTATCTCGTCATAGATTTCTTTGCAAGAAACGTTCTCCTTCTTGTCTCCATAAAATTGTTCCTTAAACCACTCTGCATCATTATCTGAAGGAAGACAATCCAGGAATGAATCGATATGTTCATTCTCTTCTTGATAATCACCATTTAAGGCATACAGACTATACTCATGATCATAAGCAATGAAAACACTATCCTTTATTGTCTCTGGAAGTCCTTCATTATTATGTCTGATACAATTAAATATGGTTTTTCTAAATTCATTCTCTTCAGTATCACGTGACACGGCAAATTTAATAATCTGCCAACGAATATCAGAATCTGTAATCTTATGGTCGATAGATATTATAGACAACGAATTGATATAATGTTCCACAACAGCAGAGCTACAATTTCTGATAAGGGGGAATATTAGATTCTTATCTGAAATCTTATCTACAACAGAATTTGCAAAGTCGTCCCGAGTGATATTGAAAGCATTTGTATCTGATGAAATAAGAGTTTGTACCTTTTGAGGTATATAGTAAAATCCAATCTCTAACAAAGCACTTCTCAAATCCGTGTCAAGGTCATTAGTATAGTTTTTCCCACCATTAAGGGCCTGAACTTTAAAGCTATTATCATTACCTATAACCCTGTGTTTAAGCAAGAATCCATCAGATGATATCTTCGACAAAATAGCCAATGTATCAAAGTCTATAAACTGATTAGGGTCAATCAAGTCGTAGACATATAAGGTATTTATCATGAATGGTGCAGAACTCAACACCTTTTCGTACTTATATGGCACAAAATTATAATCAAAATATGAAGCTTGAAGTTTTTCATATTCTGCTTCAGATAACTTATCGAAGTTTTCTACATTCTGACATGATTCATCTGTAGGTTTACCATCTTTGTCAAGATATAATCTAAGTAATGAACCTGCAACAGATGTTCCACCTGCCTTGTAAGCATTCTGTATATCTCTTAGATATGCATCTGTGTTGTCGCCCCAGCCATCTTCTTGCTTTATATCATCGAAATGATTTACGATCCAATTCCACAGTGCTGTATTGTCGCCTTGTTTGTCAATAAGCCAATCTCGATGTTTAATACATTCAGGTATGCTACCTTTGATGCGGAAATTGTCAAACAAAATAGTCCCGTCCAAACGCTCTTCAAACAGTTCAGAGAATGGCAAATAATCACCACGCCAGTTCTGAAGAACAGTGATTCCATTTATAATTTCATCTTCGTAATCAGATTCATTTTCAGCAATCATACAGAGCGTTTGACATACAGCATCTCTGCCCATAGAAGTTTCTCTCAATTCTGCAAGATTTGCTTTTATCTTACCGAAAAGATTTGAATAATCATCTTCATCATATTCCTCACACATAGGTTCTACTATATACTCTTGACCTACAAATATTGGTTGTGTCGTCTGAGCCATATAGTAAACATTAATATCGGACTTCAATTCCCCCCATGAATATAAATTATTCTCATTTGAACGGAATAATTGTATTGTTTCAATATCTGAGATACAATCAAGACAATTGGTATGGAATAGTCTATAATCCTCCTTAGACATACACTTTATCCATGCGGACAATTTTTCCATGTCTGCCATTTGAAGCATCTCAGCAAAACGTAAAACACGAACCTTTTTATCAAAGTGGAAAGAATATTTTTTTCTGCTTTCATTGTCAATCCAATGTAAATCAGTTATACCAATATCTTTCAATAAAACATTCGTTTCCTTTTCTTCCTCACATACTTGTTCAAAAGGTACGTAAGTACCCTCAGATGTATAAGCATATTCCTTCAAGAATGGACGAATAACATCATAGAATGCTTTACGGAGCTTCTGTTCATCTTCAGAGTTATCTTCTGGCCGTGATGATATCAAGGACTGATAGATATAATCAAACTTTTCTCTATTTGTAACCAAAAGTGACTTCAATTCATCAACCAAATGTGTATATGCAAGACGCAATTGATCACAAGTTTTTTCTGTATCGCTTATACGCTGACGGCTATCATCTACCTCTAAAATCTGGCTGTCCAAAATAAAACCAAATCGATATTTTGTTTGTAGAATAGGCAATCCCTTAAAGAAATTAACCACATTTTTTTCAGCGAATATTGGATTGAAAGCAAAGTGATAATGGAATTTATTCCCTTCTTCTACAAAATCAACAAATAACGAACTAACAGGATGCTGCTCTGCTTCCTTACCCATCACATATATATGTTTAAGTGATTTGCCTACATTACGCTCTTGATCAGCTGTAATAGAAGCAAAAACGCCTAAACGTGCACGAACATTCTCAAGGTTGTTTTCTTCAATGATCGCATCATACTTACCCTTTCCTAAAGGTATAATTAAAGCCGTTCCCCTAGTCAAGAACGATTTATTTCTTGGTGGATCAACTAATTCATTGAATGCCTTAATTGCTCTTTGCGCTTCTTCATTGCTAAATCTTTCTAAATCTTGACCTGGTGCTATTGGATAATAGCTCATAAGAATTTTCGCAAACAGTATATGGTTCTCTACGTCGTCTGCTTGAGCAGGAATCCACTCATCATCGTTAATAAGCCAAGCATCCAACTGGGACATATTTTGCCAACTAACAAGATATGGTCCTTTTTTGTTATTAATGATGGCATCTTTAAGAAGTTCTTCTGTATTGACGTTATGATTTATATCTGCCAAAAGTGTATAAAGCAACTTGGAACCTTGACCATACTTACCTAGTTTGTCATCATCGTTTAACTTCAAGGATTTACCTTTTGCCAAAAAATTATATAACTGACCATCTCTAGGCTCTTCGCCTTCAGGAAGATCAAAAATATTGAGATCTGTAAAAAACGGTTCTCCGTTATTTAGTACTATCAAGAACTCTTCATTAGCATAGAAGAATAAAGAATCTGCACTTGCATCATACGCATTCTGCACAAATTCATAGAACAACTGTTCTTTTGCATTATTTGCAAAACTGGCTGCACCTGTTATGAGAGCATCGACTTTTTGTCCCTGCCCACTCATCATATTCAAAAAGTATTCTTTATTCGAACCTACTAGTTCAAGGGTTTCATTACCTTTTGAAATTGATTTTATATATTGTCTGAGGTCTCTTACTTTCATAATTCCTCTACTTTATTTGATGTAAGGGATGATTTGAATGATAAATGTTTTGTTGAGTTCTTCTTGGCCTGGAGTATTGGGATATCTACCTTGACCACCAAAACCCGAACCAGAAATAAACACTTCTCCATTCATTTCTTGAATGGATTTAATTATCCCATTTTGATTCCAAAGATTATATAAGCTTAATGCACGTTCATAGCTACGAATTTCCATTGTGTGCCATACAGCTCTATCTGCTGCTTCATTTGCTTCCTTGGAACCTTTGTTCAAATGTCTGGCTGCTCGTCCTTCTATTATGATTTTGAAAGAGATGTTTACAGACTCTTTAAATTTGGACAAAATTTTGTTAACCAACTCTTTTCCCGCTTCTATAAAAATTTCTTCTTTATCAGCCGGGATATTTGCCAAATTAGGTTCAAACATTATATCTGATTTACACTCAAATCTTTGATATTGCTCATTATAATGGAAATACTCACTTACCAATGACTTTTGTGCTTCGTTGAACTCTCGAATCATTCTTGATTGTTCAATGGTGACTTTTATACTACCACCATCACCACCAATAGCCCCTGTCACCTTAATGTAGCCATACCATGCAACAAGACTGGTTATGATAAATACAACCAGAAAACCTGACATTAAATCTGTATAATTCTGCCAGAAATTATGCTCGTCACCTTCGTTTTTAAAATTCAACTTACTCATTTGTTGGTGATTCTATTAAGTTGACTTTCAAGTTTCTGAAGAGTCTCAATTGTTGTGCTGATTTCATTGATGTGAGAAATCAGGTTCTCTATACGTTCTTGTCTTTCTTCCATTACAGCAATGACTTCATCCACCTTTTCATTTGTGTGGACAATATGCTTCATGCTATCATTAATGGTCGAAAGCATATTTTCTTGACTCTCATTCATCCTATGAACATTATTTACGGCATCAATATATGCTTGAGCTGCACTCTCATAGTTGCCCTTAATATTTCGAACATGATCACTGATGTATGCATAACTCCTTTCTAATGCTTCTACATTTGTGACAATTGCTGAACTGAGGGCATTAACTTCGTCAGTAACAGTCTTCTGTAAGTCCGTTACGAATGTAGAAAGAGAATTGCGTAATTCAGCACTTACTTCACGATTCATAGATGTACTGCTTTGAAGCATTTTTTGATTTACTTCAGCATAAGCGTCCTTCAAATCAACCATCTGTTGCAAGCTGTTTGTACTTTGTTCCTGAATCTTTTTATATTCAGCATTAAATTGTGCATTCATCTTTTCAGCGAAATCTGAGTTCTGACTAGCCAATTTCTCTGACAAAGCATTATAGTTTCAACGATAGAAGTCAATCTTTCATCCTGGCTAGAACGTAAATTAGCCAATGCAGAAGTCATTTGAGTACAGAGTGATGTGATTTGTACTGTCACATTGCTAGATACAGACTGTAACTCTGTATTGGTCCCTGCAATCATTTGCTGGACATTAGTCTTTTGTTCTTCAAGCAGGCCTGTAGAGAGTGAAGACATTTTATCTGTCAAGGTCTCAAGAGCATCTGCACATTTTTTGAACTGATCTTCACCAAAGTCCTTAATATTCTGTTCAATCTGACCATGCATCTTAGTAAAGATATCATCCATTCTCTTTACAAAGTCATTGATAAATTGCTCAAGAATCTTACTTTGCTGGCTAATAGTAGTATTGAGTCGTTCATTATATACTTCATTTTTGGCACTTTGTTCTACAAGTTGCTGTGAAATCCTTGATAAAGATTCATTTGTTGTAGTTGACAACAGGGTAAGGTTATACAAACACTCTTCAGGTGTTTGTAGGTTAATTTTCTTTTCCAATTTCCGGTCTTCATATGAATACCATATCTTACATCCTGCTGTTGCGATAAACGCAGAAATAAGACCTGCTATAGAAGATGTAAAGGCAGGTACTAAATTTCGAATTATGGTATCTATTTCAAGTGTATCCTGGTTGATGTCGCCTAATGAATTACAGATAGCCACGAATGTTCCCAAAAGACCTAAAGATGTAAACAGTCCTGATAAGCTATTCAGCAACTGTCTAGATCTATTCTTTAGTATATAAATCCAAAAATTACAGCTATTAAAATGCTCACAATAAACACCCCTTTACCTGTTAGTAAAACAGCGAGAGGTTCAGTTAACCATTTGAATTCAATTTCAGTCATGACTTCTATTTATTGTTTCAACTTGTTATTCTTTACTAATTATTATACTGCAAAAGTAATCTATTTTAAGGAGAACAACTCCAAATCAATTTGCATAAAAAGCAGATTCTTTGATAAATTTTCGATGATTATTTTATAGTTTCATCTATTTTTGCATTAATAGAACTTAGAAAACATGGATAATTGACTATCTCTAAAAATATTTCATCAGATTTGAGAGCGATTAAGTAATCTGTTTTACACTCTAATATGCCAATGCATATTGTAAATTCTTGAGACATGTACACTATGAAAGACATAATCTTCAAAAAAGCGAAATCAAGTATTAGGAAAACGAATTTATAATAGTTCTTATTGTTTTTATAAATTCAGCAATAAATAACAACGATTTACTCCCGCCTTTATAACTTTATCCTTGTATCTATCTTTTTAGTATTTTTCTTTATTTCTATCATAAGATAGTATTTGCTTCTCAAAAAACGCTGCAAAACGTTCCTGCTCGCTTTTCGCAATTCTCAATTTCGTGGCTAATTTTCTCCATTCCTTAACTGCATTCAACACCTCGCCGATGATTTGCCCGGCAGTCTCTTTCGGAAGCATATATTCCTCACAAGAATTCAGCAGTTCATTCAAATCAGATTTATTGGTATATCTGTTGATCAGCAGACTCTGATATTCGTTTAAGGTAGGATTCATGTCATATGCCGGTGACAGAGTCCATCCCTTGACGGTCAGAAGGAAACCATGATTACGAAAATGGTCATCTGTGTTACCGATACAAATATTGAATGCCACCCTACGATACATCTCTTTCAGATTATCTTCCACATTGGTACAGTTTTGAATAATAAAATCAACAATATCCAAATAACCATTACCTGTATTAGCATTAGCTCCATCATTCAACCCCAAGAGTGTCATGGCTGAAGCAAAGTGTATACGTTTACCATCTTCTCGTCTGTCAAATCGTCTGGAAAGCAAAGTATGATATTTATCATTTGTGGAGATTATTCTTGTTCCCGCAGCATTGATCCCAGCGTTTTTTGCCAAAAGATGAGAAAAATGCTCCCAAAGACCTGCATCATAATCATCCTTACGGGACGGAAACTTTGCTATACAAAGATTTTTGTTTTCATCAATCACACTAGCTTTTGGACGTGCTCCACCAAGAGAAGAACCTGGCTGCACTAACTGTGCAATCCATCGCATTTCAGGAAGTTGGTCCTCTTCTTCGCTTTTTTCTATTTCAGAACTGGCTGCAATCAACTCACGAATGTCTGTTAATGGAGGAATATGCAAGCTTTCACTTGCATTAATATACTCCCCATCCATGGATTCTTTGAAGCGGAAACCTCCCATACGAGAAAAGTCCTCAATCCCGATAAGATAGTCAAATGAAGAAAGCCGACGCACCAGACGTTTTTCATCCTTTGCCAAAATCTGTTCCCGACGATTTATCAATGTACGCCCCCATCTGTCTGGAAGGGCATCAGAAAAACATCCGAAAATATCCTTGCCTGGAGTCGTGTATTGCTGACCGGGATAGTTGTTCAAGTCATCACTAAGAAACAGACCTCCATAGTCCTTGAGCCATTCATCCTTATAGCAAAATCCATAGCTGTCAGAGCCACGAAGGGATTCGTAACTCAGCTCTCCAATTAGTCTTGGTTCTTTCAACCAATCAAAATTAGCAAATACATATAGTCTTTTCATACCTTATTCTTTTTTTGATGCCCTTTCCCTTTGTTTAAGACTTAAATCCTGTAATGCTTTTCCCATTGCATCTTCTTTTGCAAGCAGAAGAATATCATCATCTAGCTGAAGCGCATAAAGCACCCTAAGATAAATGCCTATTGCCACCGTTGGTACACCTTTCTCTATGCGTGAAACCGTCAGAGGTGAACAGGTGGCACGTTCGGCTACTTGGGCAATACTAAGATTCCTGCGTAGTCTGGCCAGCCTGATCTGCTCACCTACTATCAGCATCTTCTGCTCCAATTTTCTTGGCAACTTGGTACCCATTGTACTTTTTGTCATAGCTCAACATATCATATAATATGCAAATATAGCAGTTTTACTTTATTTTATGATGTGTTACAGAGATAAATTTTTGAATTTATTCCTGTTGAAATCTGCTTTGGTCATATTATTGGGCGTTGGAGATATTAAATGCTATTATATTATTCATAAGGCTGATATTTTACAGATAACAAACAATATATTATTTATAGAAAGAAAGCAATAATTTGAACAGAAAAAGAAATAATACTTCCTTTTCTGTACAGAATATTACTACTTAGGTAATCTTGAAAAATAGCGACCGCTGTCACATAGGTCTGTTGTTTGTAACAATCACCGAAACACTGACCACACACAGCAATTGAACTATTTCAAAGCTCTTATTGCCGGCGAAAAGGCCATCAGCTCGACCGAAGTGATGCATCGCTATCAAATCTCTTCAACAACCTCAATATTCCGTTTAAAGGCAGTCCTTATCAAGAATGATATATTGGATAATAAAGCCGGTGAAATCTCGTTCCAAGACCCGATTTATGCCTATTGGTTGAAGACTGAGTACTTCGCAAAATAATCATAATGTGGCTCTCGGTTTCAGGGCCATTTTTGTACCTTTTCTCATCAAAAAACGGCATTTTTCACAAGTTTTTGTACCGCACATTTTGATATTCAAGAAATTACACTTACTTTTACTTCCCAAAATGGAGGTACAAGCCGAGAATGGTCTAAAAATCACTAACTTACACATTATCAGATACTTGCCAACTTGCTGGTTGTACCTTTTAGAGTGCTATACTATTGATAATCAACGATGTACACATACTGCATCGGGAAGTAACCTAACTATCATATAGTTACAATTATAAACAATCTAAAATACTGACTAAAAACGACTTAAATATGGCAAAATAATAGTTTTAGGAAAGGTATTTTCTTTTGTTATGCCTATTTTTCAATATTTTTGTCCCCCGTTTGTCCCCCAAGCCACATACGGGGGACAAATTTACGTCCCTCTATGTAATTTGGGAACTTTTCACTATAAAATCTATCTAAATCATAGATAATTATTGCTTTATACAGATACCCTCAATCTTTTAGTTTCTAAAATATCAAATACTATAACCACTGATAAACAAATACATACATATAAAAAAATACGGAATTGGAGTAAGCGTCTCCGCGATTCTATCTTGTCGCCCATTTTTCATTCTTATATTTTTGCCATGTATAAAAATGAATCATTATGGATTTAGCA
>OIRJ01000283.1_pt1 | contig 14722 bp, 9 predicted proteins | sample 1586241 | NCBI WGS metagenome assembly OIRJ01 (sample SAMN02675048, study PRJEB24791) | human gut metagenome, SKBSTL034 | isolation source: stool | host: Homo sapiens | place: USA
GCCGAGAACCTCGAAGTGCAGAATGCTTACAATCAGATATTCGTGGATATGGTTCGTGCCACAGGCGGCAACAATGCCAAGCGCCACCTCATCTTACAGACTTACGTTTGCAACCCTTGGTTTGGCATTGAGAATGGAGGATTCGTCGTTCCGAAGGATGCCGAAGGCAATGGCAACAACTATATGAGTGTGGAATTCCACTACTATCAGCCATGGAGCTACGCCGGCGATTGCACCTACGATTACTGGGGTGATGCCTACAAGGATGCTGGCAAGATACCTGCTGAAAACGAGAAGACGATGACAGACTTCTTTGATAAGGTGGTGAATACCTGGAGCAACAAAGGACTGGGTATCGTGATAGGAGAATGGGGAGTAACCGACCACTATAAGTCAAACGCAGCAAAAGTACATGAAAACATGACTTATTATTGTAAGTTCTTTGTTTCTGAAGCTCGCAAGCGAGGATTCTCTACTTTCATTTGGGACAACAACTACTTCGGCAACGGCTCTGAGAAGTATGGCATCTTCGATCGTTTCAAGAGTATGAAGGTGAATGCTCCTTGGATTCTCGAAGGAATCTTTTGGAAAGAATAATCTTAAACTAAAAACAAAATATCAATTATGAGAAAGAAAACTATGTTTCTCGGCCTGCTCGGTGCAGGTTTGATGTGGATGCCTGCTTCTGCCATTCTCGCTGCCCAGATGAACAATGCAGCGATGAGCGTTCAGCAGGACCAAGGCATCAAGGGTACAGTGGTGGATGCCACTGGCGAAACCTTGATTGGCGCTAGCGTGAAGGTGGCTGGTACAACCAACGGTGCCGTTACCGATATAGATGGTAACTTTACGTTGAACTGCAAGCCTGGAGCAACGCTCGAAGTGAGCTACATCGGTTACAAGACAATGACTGTGAAAGCTGCTAATGGCATGAAAATCACGATGCAAGAGGATGGTAAGGCCTTGAATGAGGTCGTTGTTACCGCCCTTGGTATCAAGCGCGACCGCAAGGCTCTCGGCTATGGCTTGGAGGAGGTTAAAGGTGAGGAACTTACCAAGGCGAAGGAAACCAACGTCATCAACTCTCTTTCTGGTAAGGTGGCTGGTCTCGTTGTCCAGAACACCGCTGGCGGTGCTTCAGGTTCTACCCGCGTGCTTCTTCGTGGTAATACAGAAATGGCAGGCAATAACCAGCCTCTTTACGTGGTGGATGGTGTGCCTTTGGATAATACCAACTTTGGCAGTGCTGGTGAAAGTGGTGGTTATGACCTCGGTGATGGTATCTCTGCCATCAACCCTGACGACATCGAGACGATGACCGTATTGAAAGGTCCGGCTGCCTCTGCCCTCTATGGTAGCCGTGCTTCTCATGGTGTTATCTTGATTACGACCAAGAAAGCGGAGAAGGATAAGATTTCCGTGGAGTACAATGGTTCTTATACGGTCGATACCCAGTTGGCCAAATGGGACGACATCCAGGAGATATATGGTGCTGGTTTTAATGGCGAGCTTCCTGCATCCAGCACCTCTGGTACCAATGCCAGTTGGGGACCTAAGGCAGATGACTTCATGTTCAAGTATTTCGATGGCAAGGAGCGTCCATTCCTGATGCACCCTAACAACGCCTCCGATTTCTTCCGCACAGGTTTCACCACCCAGAACTCTGCCATCCTCTCAGTGAATTCCGGTAAGACGGGTATGCGTTTCTCTGTTACCGATATGCGCAATAAGGATATCTTGCCAAATACCCATATGAGTCGTGACAACTTCAACCTCCGTGTGAATACCTCTGCAGGTCCTGTTGACTTCGACTTCACCGCCAACTATACTCGTGAGAAGGTAAAGAACCGTCCTGCCCTTGGTGACTCCCAGAGTAACGTGGGTAAGAACCTCATGACCCTGGCGGGTACCTACGACCAGGCTTGGCTGAAGCACTATGAGGATGCCGATGGCAACTACTCCAACTGGAATGGTAACGATCAGTATAACAAGAACCCATACTGGGATCTCTATAAGAACAGCAATACATCCGACAAGGACGTGTTCCGTTTTACGGGTAAGGCAATCTGGAACATCAACAAGCACCTCAAGTTGCAGGGTACTATCGGTACCGACATCAACAGCATGAACTTCCAGGAATTCATCGCCAAGACAACTCCAGGAACTCCTGCCGGAAAGCTTACCGACCAAATCTTCAACAACCGCACACTCAACGCCGAGATACTCGCCCTCTACAACAACTCATGGGGCGACTTCGATGTCAACGCTACCGCTGGTGGTAACATCTTCAAGGTGAACAACAAGACCACTACCAACGTCGGTCTCAACCAGCAGATGAATGGCATCCAGAACATCATGAACTATCAGGAACAGAACACTCGTGAGAGTATGTACAAGAAGCAGATCAGCTCTCTCTATGCCAGCGCGAGCCTCGGCTACAAGCATACTTACTATTTGGAGGGAACCATCCGTGGCGATAAGTCATCTACGCTCCCTACAAATAACAATACATACGTATATCCATCTGTATCGGGTAGTTTGGTTTTCTCTGAGTTTATCAAGAACAAGAAGTTCATCAATTATGGTAAGATTCGCGCATCTTGGGCAAAGGTAGGTAGCGATACCGATCCATACCTGTTGGCACTCAACTATACCACGGGCAAGTACAGCTACTCGGGTTATACCATCGGTATGATAGCCAACTCAACACAGCCAAACAAGGATTTGAAGCCTACAATGACAGGTTCTTACGAGGTAGGTTTGGAGATGAAGTTCCTCAACGGACGCTTGGGCTTGGATGCCACCTATTACAACCAGAACTCCAAGAACCAGATTTTGAGTTTGGCTTCAACCACCACCTCTGGCTATGCTTACCGCCTCATCAATGCCGGTGAGATTCAGAACCAGGGTGTCGAGATTGCCCTCAATGCCCGTGCCTTGCAGATCAAGGACTTCGCTTGGGACTTGGGTGTCAACTTCTCGAAGAATACCAACAAGGTGAAGTCGCTCATCGATGGCATGGACTACTTCGAGTTGGCGAAGGCATACTGGTGCGGTGTTTCTGTAGGTGCCAAGGTAGGTGAGAACTATGGAGCTATCCGTGGACACGACTTCCTCTACAACGACAAGGGTCAGGTGGTTGTCGATGCAGCTACTGGTCTTCCAAAGATTGACCAGAAAATCAAGACCATCGGCAACTCTACTTGGGACTGGACAGGTGGTTTCTACTCAACCTTCAGCTACAAGAACTTCCGCCTCTCTGCTGCATTCGATGTGAAGGTAGGTGCCGACATCTACTCTATGTCCATGCGTTCTGCATACCAGACTGGTAAGGCAAAGGGAACATTGGCAGGTCGTGAGGAGTGGTACACTTCCGAGGAGGCTCGCAAGGCTTCGGGTATGGACCTTGCCGCATGGCGTGAAGCAGGTAACTGCAAGGGATTTGTCGTAGAGGGTGTCATCGACAATGGCGACGGTACTTATCGCAAGAACGACATCGCCGTGAACCCTGAAGATTACTGGAAGCATGTGGCAAAAGGCGTGCAGAGTGCCTTCGTTTACGACAACTCTTACGTGAAGTGTCGTGAGATTACTTTCGGCTATACCTTCCCAGAGAGCATCCTGGGCAAGTATGTCAAGGGCTTGACCGTATCCTTCGTGGCTCGTAACCCATTCATTGTTTGGAAGAACATTCCTAACATCGACCCAGACTCCAGCTACAACACCTCAGGTCTCGGTCTGGAATATGGTTCCCTGCCATCTCGCAAGAGTTATGGTTTGAACGTGAACGTGAAGTTCTAGTCCCGAAAAAAATGAATCAATTTCTTTAGAAGAGTTCTAATATATAATAAGGTAAGAAAATGAACAATATAATCAAGAAATATATAGGTAAGAGCAGCCTGATGATGGCTTTCGCCCTGATGGCAACCGGCACTGCGATGACTTCTTGCTCTGATGATACCTTGAGCAACATCAATACCGACAAGACTAAGGTGGACAAGCTCGACCCTAACGCACAGTTGACAACAGCTTTGTTGCAGACTTACGGTGACTTCAGTCTGATGGATACCTACCGTAACTATATAACTGGTTTTCCACAGTATTTCGCTGGTGGTTGGAATGTAACCAATTACGCTGGTTCTAATTTCAGAGAAGATGATATGTCTCGTCGAGTTTGGGACCGCTATTATGAAATCGGTATCAAGAACCTTGTGGATGCCATCCACAATTCTGCTGACAAGGCAAACTTGAATGCGGCACTTCGTATCCATCGTGTCTATATCACGGCAGTTTTGGCAGATACCTACGGTGACGTGCCTTGTTCGGAGGCAGGTCTGGGTTATATCTCAGGTATCTCCACCCCTAAGTATGATACCGTAGAGGAACTCTACAGCTGGTTCTTCGAGGAACTTGACGCTTGCGAGAAGCAGCTTGGTACAGGTACCGACCACATTTCTGGTGATGTCACCAGCATGGGTGGTGATGTAGCTAAGTGGAAGAAGTATGCCAATGCACTCCGTATGCGCTATGCCATGCGCATTTCCGATGTTAATCCACAGAAGGCAAAGGAGGAGTTTGAGAAGGCTGTGGCTGCCGGTGCTATCGCCAGTGCAGCAGATGATGCTTATATCAAGTATGCTGATTCTCCATTTACCTATTATGATGGAGCCAACGACTACGATTTCCGTGCCAATGCATTGAGCGAGACTCTCTATGGTCAGGATGCCACATCGCCTACCATGGTATGCTCTACCTTGTTCTATCAGTTGCAGAATACCAACGACCCTCGTCTCTATCGCATCTGCCGTCACTACTACAATATTAAGCGTAGTCAGGTGAAGCCAGATAAGGAGCAGAACATCGACTTGACCGATGATTTCCTGGCTTACTTCCAGAGCAAGGACCTCGGTGAGGAGCCTTGTAACCCTGGTGCAGCCTGGTACACAGACTGGATGAATCCAGCTACGTTGGATGACCTTCCTACTTTGAAGAAGTATGCAGAGATTGACGAGAACACTTATGCCAACTCTGATTATATAGCCCGAGCTAGTCGTCCTTGCCTGAACATCGACTTCGAGATGCCTTCTTGTCCTGGCGACTTGATGAGCTATGCTGAGGTGGAGTTCCTCAAGGCTGAGGCTGCAACCAAGGATTGGAATGTTGGTGGTGGTGATGCTGAGAGTCACTACGAGGCTGGTGTTCGTGCCAGCATGGAGTTGCTCAACAACTACTATCTTACATCCAACAAGATTTCCAAGGAAGAGATTGATGCGTTCATTGCCAGCAATCCGTTGGGTGACAATCCTAAGGAGACCATCAACACCCAGGCTTGGATTCTCCACATGATGAACCCTTCTGAGGGTTGGGCTAACTTGCGCCGCTCTGACTATCCTGCCATCTTGAATCGTGATCTCTTGACCAAGAATGGTTTCACTTATACGGATTCTAACTGGTCAATGCCTGTCCGCTTGCAGTATCCTGAGTTGGAAGCTCAGTACAACAATGCCAACTACAAGGCTGCCATCGACCGCATGGGTGGTACAGACGATTGGCACAAGCGCCTCTGGTGGGACAAGGCTGATGTAAACCTTCAGCCAGACTTCAATCCTCCATTCGGAAAGGGATATAGCAAGTAATGTTTAATGTTAAGTCTTATAGGACAATAGAATAATTAATTATGAATAAGACAATGAAACAATATAAGGGAAAAGTCTTGAAGGCTATGATGATGCTCTTAGCCGTGAGTTTCGCACTGACTGGTACATCAACCTTGTCTTCTTGCTCTTCTGATGATGAACCATACTTCACAGCCAGCGAAGATGACAATCCACGTATCTTGAACACCGACTTGGCTGATTCCAAGATAGACCGCAAGACTAATTATAAGTTGGAAATCAAGGTGACTCCTGTTCACTATACCACTGTGACATGGTTGCTCGACGGCACGCAGATTTATGAAGGTACCACCATCGACCAGACTTTGCCTTTAGGTAATCATGAACTGAAGATAGTGGCAACCACCACCAAGGGCAAGACCACTTCTCGCACCTTGCACGTTACCGTGACTCCTGCTGCCGATGATCCAGTCTTGGGTACCAATGCCAGCGAACTTTGGGTAGCTCCAGGAGAAACTACAACCATCCGCAACTGCAAGAACCTGGATCACGTTCAGAAAGTACTCATCGCTGATAAGGAGGCTGACTTCGAAGTGCTCGATGAGGGTACAGCATTGAAAGTTACTGCTCCTTCCGACCTTGCCAATGGCGATTACGACATTACATTGGTAGATGGCAGTGGTGTACAGTTCCCTTGCGGTAAAATCAAGGTAACTACAGAGCCGCGTCCATCTATGGAGACTACCCTCTGGGAAGGTGAGTTTGCCGTGACATGGGGTACACCATTCGAGACCTTGAAGGATACCTTCCTCTCAAAGGTGAAGGCTGGCACCATCCTCCGTGTCTATGTAGATGGAAATGGTCAGGGTACCGCTGCCACAGTTTGGTGGAACAACATCCTTACTGGTAAGGGCGACCCAGAGCGTGGCGACTTCATGGTGAATGGACCTGCTAAATGGGAGTTTGAACTGACCGACCTCTCTATCCAACTCTTGACAGAGCAGAATGGTTTCCTCCTCGTGGGTGATGGTTATACCGTAAAGAAAGTAACTATTGAATAAAATGTTAGAAAGATTTCGTTTTTATCATAAAGCGTCAAACTTTTACTGTTCATGAAGAAAATATTATTATCTATTTCAATGTTGGCATTGGCTTATACAGCCAGTGCCAATGTTCCAGTTATCAAGAGCGACCCTAAGATAGAGGCTCAGGTAGAACAAACCCTGAAGAAACTCACCTTGGAGGAAAAGATAGGTCAGATGATGGAATTGGTGACCGACCTCTTTGGTGCCAACGACAAGAACGGTGTGTTCTATATCGACGAGCACAAGACCGATTCTATCCTTTCCCGCTATAAGATTGGCTCTATCCTCAACGCTCCAAATACCTGCGCACCAACCGCTAAGCAGTGGGAGAAGTATATCGCACAAATCCAGAAGATCTCGATGAAGCGCATCGGCATCCCTTGTGTCTTCGGTCTCGACCAGAACCACGGTTCTACTTATACACAGGGTGGAACCCTCTTCCCGCAGAACATCAATGTGGCTGCCACCTTTAATCGTGAGATAGCTCGCCGTTCGGCTGAGGCTACCGCTTATGAGACTCGTGCGGTGAGCGTGCCTTGGACTTACAGTCCTACCGTTGATCTCGGTCGTGATGCCCGTTGGCCTCGCATCTGGGAGAACTTTGGCGAGGATTGCTACCTCAGTTCTGAGATGGGCAAGGCGATGGTCTATGGTTTCCAGGGCGAGGACCCAAACAACATCGACCAGTATCACATCGCCACTTCAATGAAGCACTTCATGGGCTATGGCGTGCCTTGGACCGGTAAAGACCGTACGCCAGCCTATATCTCTCCTGCCGATTTGCGAGAGAAGCACTTTGCTCCTTTCCTGGCGGGTCTGCAGGCTGGAGCCTTAACCGTGATGGTGAATTCCGCTTCCGTCAATGGTATGCCGATGCACGCCAACAAGGACATTCTGACAGGATGGCTGAAGGAAGAGACAGGATGGGATGGTGTGCTCATCACCGACTGGGCAGACATCAACAATCTCTATACTCGTGAGATGGTGGCAAAGGACAAGAAGGATGCGCTCCGCATCGCCATCAATGCCGGTATCGACATGATTATGGAACCTTATTCTTGCGATGCTTGTGGCTATCTTGTAGAACTGGTGAAGGAAGGTAAGATTCCGATGAGTCGCATCGACGATGCCTGTCGCCGTGTGCTTCGCATGAAGTACCGTCTCGACCTCTTCAAGAACCCAACCCAGAAACTGAAGAATTATCCTAAGTTTGGTGGTGAGGAGTTTGCCAAGCTCGCCTTGGAGGGAGCTACCGAGAGTATGGTGCTCCTGAAGAACGAGGGTAATATCCTTCCTTTGCAGCATGGTAAGAAGATTCTCCTCACGGGTCCTAATGCCAATCAGATGCGCTGTCTGGACGGTGGATGGAGCTATACTTGGCAGGGCGATCGTACCGATGAGTTTGCCGGCAAGTACAATACCATCTATGAGGCATTCTGTAATGAGTATGGCAAGGAGAATGTTATCTTGAACCAGGGTGTAACCTATAATGAGAAGGGAAAATACTGGGAGGAGAACGAACCTCAGATTCCGGGGGCGGTGGCTGCAGCGAAGGATGCCGACGTCATCGTGGCTTGCATTGGCGAGAATTCCTATACCGAGACTCCGGGCAACCTGACCGACCTTTGGCTCTCAGAGAACCAGCGCAATCTGGTCAAGGCTTTGGCTCAGACAGGTAAGCCTGTCATCTTGGTGCTGAATGAAGGTCGTCCTCGTCTCATTGCTGACATCGAACCATTGGCACAGGGCATCATCGACATCCTTATCCCTGGCAACATGGGCGGCGATGCCTTGGCAAACCTGGTATCGGGCAAGTCAAACTTCAGTGGCAAGATGCCTTACACCTATCCTAAGGAAATCAATTCGCTCGCCAACTATGACTTCAAGAAGAGTGAGGAGGTGGGTACGATGGAAGGTGCTTACGACTACAATGCGAAGATTACCCAGCAGTGGGGCTTCGGATATGGTTTGAGCTACACCTCTTACAAATATAGCAACCTGAAGGTTTCTCAGTCTGATTTCCGCCACGGCGACATCATCAAGGTGAGCGTGGATGTGAAGAATACGGGAAAGGTGGCAGGCAAGGAGAGTGTCCTCCTGTTCAGTAGCGATCTCATCGCTAGTGTTGTGCCTGATGGCCGTCGTCTCCGTGCCTTCGACAAGGTGGAACTTCAGCCTGGTGAGACCAAGACCATGACATTTGAATTAAAGGCAGACGATTTGGCCTTCGTAGGTTGGAATGGCAAATGGAGATTGGAGGAAGGCGATTTCAAGTTGATGATTGCCGACCAGAGTGCTGATATCCATTGCACTGATACTTATCAGTGGCCTACTGCCAACCGATAATGTATATTTAAAAGATGATTTAAAGAAAAGAGCGTGCCAAGAGTGGTGCGCTCTTTTTGTTTGCATAGTAAAATGCAGAAGAGTTAAATATCTACAAGAATCCCCCATGATGTTTGGTGTTATGTCTTGAAATGATTACTTTTGCAAATCATAATTTTTGCAGATTTACAGAATCATTCAAAACAAGGATAAATGGAAATAGTAATTGGAATCATCATAGGGCTTGCCATCGGATTCTTCGTGGGGAAACTGATGGAAGCAAAAAGTGCGGGAGAGGAGAAAACCCAGCTCGTAGCGAAAGCTCAAGTGCTGGCGGCTAACATCGAACAGATAAAACAGCATCATGCTTCTGAGGTTCAATCAATGAAATCTCAAATGGAGAACGAGCGGCTGTATGCGGCGAAACTCAGAGCGGAAAGCGACCAGCAGTGGGCACAGAAACTCGAGAGTCTGAAGCAGGAAATGCAGCGAATGACGATAGAACAGCAGAAGGTGGCGGCTGAGCAGTTGGCTGCCAAGCAGTCGGCTCTGCAGGAAACCAACCGTCTGCAGATGGATGAACTCCTGAAACCTATCAAGGAACAGTTTGCTGATTTCAAGAAATCGGTAGAGGAGAGCAAAACCCAGAACGAGGTGAACAAGAAGGAACTGCAGAACACCTTCGAGGCAACGATGAAACTCTTCCAGCAGGAACAGCAGCAGGCTGTACTGAACCTGAAGGAGCAGACCGAGAAGATTGGCTCCGATGCTGCCAACCTGACCAAGGCATTGAAGGGCGACAGCAAGATGCAGGGCGACTGGGGTGAGATGGTACTGGAAACCATCCTGGAGAACAGCGGACTTCGTAAAGATGAGGAATTCTTCATTCAGGAGAATACGAAAGATGAAGAGGGAAAGAACTATCGTCCGGATGTCATCGTCCGATTCCCGGAAGGCAGAAGTGTGGTCATCGATTCCAAGGTTTCGCTTACAGCCTATTCCGATGCTCTGGCAGCTGAAGATGAGGCTGAACAGGAACGCCTGATGAAGGCACATGCGCTGAGCGTACGAAAGCACATCGATGAACTGGCAGCCAAAGACTATTCCAAACTGGTGGATGATGCCATCGGCTTCGTACTGATGTTCATCCCTAACGAGACCAGCTATATCGCAGCGATGAAGCAGCAGCCGGATCTCAGCCGTTATGCTTATCAGAAGAAGATTATTATCATCTCGCCAAGCAATCTGCTCATGGCACTCCAGCTTGCCTATAATCTCTGGCAGTATGACCGGCAGAACAAGAATGTAGAGAAAATCGTGAAGACGGCTGCTGATCTGTATGATAAGGTGGCTGGCTTCGAAGATACCTTTATGAGTGTGGGTGATCTGATAACCCGTCTTTCGGGTACTTTTGATAAGGCAAAGAAGCAACTCTATGACGGCACCGGCAATGTGATGAGAAGGGTAGAGAGCCTGAAGGGACTTGGAGTGACACCGAAAAAGCAGATCAAGGAACTGGATAATCTGTAAAGTGTATATAAATAGTCTACTACCGGTAAAAAGGGAAACAGGGCGAAAAGTATTTTTTGTTACCGAAACATTTCTAATTGTTCAATTTAAGTTTCTTATTGTTCAATATTTTGAAATAATCTCTAAAAAGGAGCGGTATTTCAGATTAAATTCGTAATTTTGCCCTGACCCAACAGAAAAGAAATCATTGTATTGCTTATAAAAAGGTTAAAATTTACATAAAACAACATCAATAATTATTAATCATGAAACTGAACGAAATTCTTTCAGACAGCTTTAATGCTGCAGAATGGGAAGCTAAGGGTTATGAGCTTCCTAAGTATGACATCGCAGCCGTAGCTAAGAAGACTCACGACGAGCCTACTTGGGTTCACTTTGGTGCAGGTAACATCTTCCGTGCGTTCCCTGCCGCTATCCTCAACGATGCGCTCAACACCGGTAAGTACGACCGTGGTGTCATCGTAGCAGAAAGCTTCGACTACGAAATTATCGACAAGGCTTATCGCCCTTACAATAATCTCTCTCTTCTCGTCAGCCTCCAGAGCAACGGCACCATCGAGAAGAAGGTCATCGCTTCTATCACAGAAAGCCTCAAGGCGGATAAGCAGTTTGGTGAGGACTGGGCACGATTGGTCCAGATTTTCCAGGCACCAAGTCTGCAGATGGTAACTTTCACCATCACCGAGAAGGGATATTCTTTCAATGATGCAGATTTGGCACGTGGTCTCGATGCAGTATTTGCTATGGGTAAGCTTACCGCTCTTCTCTATGAGCGTTATAAGGCAGGCAAGTTGCCACTTACTCTTCAGTCTACCGACAACTGTTCTCACAATGGCGACCATGTTAAGGCTGGCGTAAAGGCTTATGCTGAGCGTTGGGCACAGGATGGCATCGTTGAGGCTGGTTTCGTAGATTATATCAATGACAGCAGCAAGATTACCTATCCTTGGTCTATGATTGATAAGATTACTCCTCGTCCACACGAGAAGGTACAGGCGATGCTCGCTGAGGATGGTTTCGAGGATAACAATACGATTATCACCGAGAAGCATACTTTCACCGCTCCTTTCGTAAATGCCGAGGAAGTGCAGTATCTCGTTTGCGAGGATACTTATACCAACGGTCGTCCGCCATTGGAGTTGGGCGGTGCGCTCTATACCACCCGCAAGACTGTAGATGAGGTTGAGACCATGAAGGTAACCACCTGTCTGAACCCTCTCCATACAGCGATGTCAATCTATGGCTGCATGCTCGACTATACCTTGATTTCTGCCGAGATGGCGGATGAGGACCTGCGTGCCTTTATCCAGAAGATCGGTTATATCGAGGCGATGCCAGTAGTAACAGATCCAGGTGTATTGAACCCATACGAGTTTATCGGCACCGTTATCAACAAGCGTCTGCCTAATCCTTTTATGCCGGATGCTCCTCAGCGTATCGCTACTGATACCAGTCAGAAGCTCTCTATCCGTTTCGGTGAGACTATCAAGAAGTATATCGACCGTGGTCTCGACGTGAGCAATCTCGTGTTGATTCCTTTGGTATTAGCAGGTTATGCCCGTTATCTCAAGGCATTGGATGATAACCTGAAGCCATTCGAGCCATCTTCCGACCCATTGTTGGCAGAACTGCAGGCCATCGTAGCTCCTCTGGAGGTAGGCAAGGCAGATCAGGACTACTCTTGCCTGAAGAATCTCTATTCCCGCAAGGATGTATTCGGACTCGATCTCTATGAGGCTGGCTTCGGTGAGCAGATTGAGGGCATGGTGAAGGAACTCTTCGCCGGTAAGGGTGCCGTAAGACAGACATTGCATAAATATGTTTCTGCAAGATAATTCATTTTTAAACTTATACATTATAATATATATATGGAAAGAACATGGCGCTGGTTTGGCAAGAAAGATAAGATTACACTTGCACAGTTGAAGCAGATTGGTGTTGAGGGCATTGTTACCGCATTGCACGATGTTCCTCTGGGCGAGGTTTGGACACGCGAGAAGATTCATGAACTCAAGGAGTACATCGAGTCTTACGGTATGAAATGGAGCGTGGTAGAGTCTTTGCCTGTGGTTGAAACCCTGAAATATGGCGGTCCTGACCGTGATCATCAGATTGAGGTTTACAAGGAAAGTCTCCGCAACCTGGGCGAGGAAGGCATCAAATGCATCTGCTACAACTTCATGCCTGTTTTAGACTGGGCACGTACCGATTTGTCTCACGACAATCCTAACGGAGCCAACAACCTCTATATGAACTGGGGCGAGTTTGCCTACTTTGATATCTATATCCTGCAGCGTGAAGGCGCTCGTGAGGATTGGGCTGAGTTCTCTAAGGAGCACAAGTGGGGCAGAGACCTCGTGGCTGAGGCTGATGAAATCAAGAAGACTTCTACACCAGAGCAGGATCATGCCTTGGTAGAGAACATCATCATCAAGACCCAGGGTTTCGTATCGGGTAACTTCAGCGAGGGCGATTCAGCTCCTGTCCAGAAGTTCCGCGACCTGTTGAAGCTTTATGATGGTATCGACAAGAAGAAGTTGCAGGAGAACATGAAGTACTGGCTGGAGGCTATCATGCCTATCTGCGATGAGTACGATATCAATATGTGTGTTCACCCAGACGATCCTCCTTATCCTGTATTCGGTTTGCCAAGAATCATCGGTCGTGCCGAGGATATCCAGTGGATGTTGGATGCAGTGCCAAACAAGCACAATGGTTTGACTTTCTGTGCAGGTTCATTCTCTGCCGGCGAGCACAACGATTGTGTGGCGATGGCGAAGCAGTTTGCCGACCGCACTCACTTTGTTCATCTGCGCTCTTGCTACATTTTCCCTAACGGCAACTTTACTGAGGCTTCTCACTTGGGTGGTCGCGGCCATCTCATTGAACTTTGCCGCATCTTCGAGAAGGCTGAGCAGGAAGGCAAGTGCAATTCCGGCCGTCGTCTGCCAATGCGAGTAGACCACGGTATGACCTTCACTGATGAGCCTGGTGGCGTATTCGATGAGAGCAATCATGGTCACAATGCCGGTTACACTCTCCTCGGCCGTATGTTTGCCATGGGGCAGATTCAGGGTGTCATCGCAACAGTAGATGATGAACTGGGCATTGAGTATAAGCAGCCGGGATTCTATGATTAGTGATTAGTGATTAGTGATTTGAAATTCAGGTAAGATAAAATACGAAAAAGGCTAGCGTGCGTTTTTGCATGCTAGCTTTTTTTTGTGTGCTTGGGGTGCTTTATTCTTTTGTTTTGAGCTCCACTTCCTCCACATATTTCACCAGCGAATCCTTGCCATTGAGGAGATAGAAGTCTACACGAACCACGTGGTTGATGTCGGCATTGCCCTTCACCTTTATGTGTCGGGTCTTGCTGTACATCATCGTGTCGCGGCGTGAAGGATAGGATACGAGCTCGATGAGGTCTTTGGTAGAATTGCTGCCCACATAATAGATGCCTACACTGTCTTTTCCGTTCTTGATGGCAGCAATCTTCGCCATCTTCTTGGCATGAGCCGCAGAGGTATCTATCGGGTAAAACTCGCTGGCAGCTACCGTGTCGCCGTCATGCTGGTCGGGTGCAAACTTGCAGCTGGTACCCATCGTAGTGATAAAGGATGTAGCAGCCAGGGCTGCCACAAAGTATAATATTTTCTTCATTGTTATTTCCTTTCTTTTCTTTAAAGAATCCTGTTTTGTTCGCAAAATGCGTTATCGGCTGCAAAAGTACAAAAAATAACTCGAAAAGCCATACCTTTTTTATCTTTTTCCTTTTAATACTTCGGATGGAGAGACGCGTGCTGGAGCTGGGCGGAAGGAGTTGTGGGGATGGCATGGAAGGAGCGGTATGGAAGGAATGGATAGAATTCGGTGCAAAGATACGAATTTTCTCTGATACTGCAAAAATTGGGGGTGTGATAAGGAAATGTTTGAACTATGCTTTCAGATTGAAAGTAGTTAAACTTCCTTACTCATAGTTTTGCGGGTGACAACTCATAGTTTTACGGGTAGCAACTCATAGCTTTACTCTCTTAAAGTATAGAGTTAAGCAGTAAATCAGGTGTTTATGAGGATTATGATGTTTTTACTGCAATGATTCAGTTCCTCAATAACTCAGTTCCTCAGTTTTTCTCTGACCCTTCACTTTTATCTTTATTTAGAAGTTTA
>OIRJ01000296.1_pt1 | contig 14054 bp, 14 predicted proteins | sample 1586241 | NCBI WGS metagenome assembly OIRJ01 (sample SAMN02675048, study PRJEB24791) | human gut metagenome, SKBSTL034 | isolation source: stool | host: Homo sapiens | place: USA
CACCCCCTTTCCACTATGATTTGAAAAGTGTTTATCCCTCTTTCCGCACCATATAGGGAATGAAAGGTGTGATTTAATGACCTCTTTTGAAAAATTTTTAAATTTTTTTCGGGTATGAAAAAAGCCCGCACAAAACATATAGTCTGTACGAGCCTTTAAAGCTAAAACATATTCAATTTTTAATAGTGTGCTATTAGGTGGAATTTGATTGCAAATAATTGTACTTAAAGCTTTCCATAACGCAAGCCCCCTTAAAGCACCGTATCAATGTTGGCATGGTTTTTCAAATTACTCTGAAAAATTATGAACTGTTCCTTTTGGAAATGTAATGGTCAGTCTTGTATATTCTTTTTCCGTAGAAGCAATATCCAATTTCAACCCCAACCTATCGCATAATTTTTTCGATAGATACAGTCCCATACCCGTTGCATTTGCCTTGTTTCTGTTAGAACCAGTAAAGCCTTTTTCAAATACACGGGATAAATCAGACGTTTTTATTCCACAGCCATTATCTTCAATTACAAGCAGTATATTTGTTCCGTTGTCTTGACTGTATATCGTCAGTTTGTTTTCCTGCTTGTCAAAATACTTAATCGCATTTTGCACGATTTGAGATAGAATGAATGTCAGCCATTTTTCATCAGTATAAATGACATTTTCTATGTCATGGATATTGATAATTGTTTTTCTTTCCATAAGCGAATGACGGAATTTCAGAATGACATTATGTATCACTTCGTCTAACTGCAACTGTTTTACAAAATAGTCCTTTTCCGTATTTTCGCTTCTTGCATAGTAGAGCATTTGTTCCACTAACTGAAATATTTTGTCTGTTTCTTTTTTTAATGTGTAATTTTTTGTATTGTCAAACGTCAAAGACAATGCTCCTATCGGTATTTTAATTTCATGGACGAAACTTTCCACATATTCTTGATAGTCCTGCTTTTCCTCTGTGATTTTGCCGATTTCATCATTCATAGATTTGCAGGCTTTTTTTAGTGCGTAGTAATAGGCTTCATTTTGAAATTCTTTTGGCTTTGGTAAAACGTCTGCAATATAATAGGTTTCTTCCAGTCCATCTACTAAATCAATAATATGTTGTGAAGCGTTACGTTTCTTCCGATACAAACACCATTGAAAAAGCCCTTGTATGCTGATGAACAGAATTACCAGCAATACAACAAATAGCGTATCTACACCGTAGAAAATCAAGAGAAATGCTACTAAGGCAAGAAAGAAAAGCTGAAACAATATCTCTGTTATTTTTTCTTCTAAGAATGTAAAAAAACTCACAGTTTCCAACCCTTTCCTCGTATATTTTCCAATAAATGAACAATACCGATTTCTTTCATTTTCTTTTTTAGACGGGTCATATTAACCAATAATACATTTTCGTCTAAATAATATTTGTCGTTCCACAGCTTTTCCAATAGTTCTTCCTTACTGATAACTTTATCTTCGTTCATAAAGAAGTAGTATAAAATACGAAATTCATTTCTTGTCAATTCAATGCTTTTCTCTTGATACTTCAAAATAGATAAATGTAAATCAAGGGTACAATCTTTTTTAACAAGCTCACGGAAATTATTCGGGTTTGATAACTGCAATGCACGCTTGATCTTCTCAAGAAGAATAAGCGTGTCATACGGCTTTGTGATAAAGTCAATTCCACCCACTTGAATACTTTTCAATTCGTCAGCATTTGTATCTCTGCTTGTTACAAAGATAATAGGTACTGGCATAGCTTGTTTTATTTTCCTGCATACTTCATAGCCATTTTCATACGGCAGGTTAATATCAAGCAAAACCAGCTCTACGCAATATTGCTTTAATTCCTTTGTCAGATTTTCAAAGTTAGTCAACAAGACTGTTTCATATCCTTGTGTGTTCAATAGTTTAGAAAGCTCCAGACGAGTGATTTCATCATCTTCGATAATTGCTATTCTCATTTCCACACCCCCTTGATTTACTATTATAATAATTCCACAGCAGGAGAGCTAGAAAAATCTAACTCTCCTCATTGATATTTCGTTTGAAACCGATATACGTTGCTATCCAATAAATTCCGTATATAAAGAAGAAAATCAATAAGCTTCCTATGAAATAAGCCAAATAAGAATATTTACTCTGTAATAAAATTTGAAAAATATTATTCATAGATACTACCATGAAGAAACCACATATAATAGAATAAACGGTAGGAACACCAAACAGTATCAATAATTGCTTTTTGATTGTTCTAAAAAGTGATTTGTCATTCACACCTATTCTTCGTAACGTAGAATAACGATATTTATATTTAGTTGAATCACTTAATGATTGAACAGCAAGGATTGTTCCTACAGCAGAAATAAGCACAAAAGCAATATATAAACAGATACTTGCAATCATAGCTGTCATAGAGTTTTGTTCTTCTACTGTTGTTCCTCGCATATTTATTCTATAAGACTGAAGAACATCTTCTCCGTTTTCATTTACTTCAATAAATTTATCTTCCATATCTTTTAGAAATTGTTGTTCATAATCGGCTGTTGTATCTTCTTTTGTATCTACAATAAGATGTCTTTCAGCTATTTCTAAATCTTGTGTATAAACATCTGGAACAACTACGGTAAATCGACCAGAATTACACATTGCATACCAATATGTTTGCGTATCTATTTCTTTCAAATTTAATTTTTCCCCATTTGATAATTGTAAGACTTTTATCTCATTATTGTTTTCAACTTTATGCAAATATTGTTTGTCTGTAATAATAAGATATTCATTTTCTTTTAGCTGAGCTGTATCCAACCCCCTTAGTTCCAACATTTTATTGTAATCACTTAATTTCAAAATAGCGTCAAAATCGTAAAACTCTACTTGAAAGAAATTTTGTATCTGATGATTTGGTTCTTTATAGATGTCATATTCTAAAGAATTTGAAATCGTATATTCATCATCAATATAATCTAGGTATTCGCTAAAATCACTAAATGGTTTTTTAACTTCATAAATACTAATATCATAGGGAGAACTTCTTTCTATCGTGGATTGATATACACCTTTGTTGATACTGGAAAAATTCAAACACAATAAAGATAGTAATATCAACATGGAGAGTGTCCCGAATGTGAAACCCATTGTTCGAGCCTTAGACGCAAAGGTTCTGGCAACAAACAAATTATCACTTTTATATTTTAGTTTTTTGCTTTTTAACAAAACAGACAAGAACATATCTGCACAGGTTGCAGAAATACCATATATACTGATAATCAATACACAAATACAAATTGTTAAGTAACTGATGTTTTCACTTGTACTATAGTTTTCAAAATTAAATCGTGTGTGCCAAAAAACTAAAGAAGCTATACCTAACAAAAGACTTATAACAAAAATAATATTTCTTCTTTTACTACTGCGGAACATTTTCTTTTCATTTTGTTTGTCAAAATAAAGGAAGTCGTGTACCGTCATTTTTCTAATTCTTCGTAAAAGGTTAAGCAAAACCAATACGTATATCGCCATAAAATAAATTGCCAGCAATTCGATAGAAATAAGATTTAAAGAAATAAATATAACCTCTGGAATACCCAGCATTTTTACAATAACTAATGATACAAACTGACTGAACAGAAAGCCGAGCGGAATAGATAGTACAAATGCTAAAAATCCCAGTAATATATTCTCTGTTACAAGTAAATGTGCAACTTTCTTTTTCTTTATTCCAAGAAGCATATATGTCCCTAATTCTTTACTTCTTTTTTCAAACATGAACCTTGTCGTATAGTTAATCAGAAAACATACAACAAATACAATTACAGCATTGATAAAAGTTAATACTGTTTTGAATGACCCCATACCAGTAGATAACTCTACAACCTTATCAGAACTTGCAATTAAATTAAACGCAAGTATCAATGAAAATGAAATCGTAATCGTTATCAGATAAATCAAATAATCTTTAATGCTTCTTTTTGTATTTCTAACCGCTAATTTACCTAACATTTCCAACTTCACCTCCGAGCAAGGTTAATATATCCAGTATTTCATTGAAGAAATCTTTTCTGCTTTTTTCCCCTCTGAAAATTTCATTGAATATCTTACCGTCTTTTAAGAACAGAATACGTTCACAGAAAGACGCACTAAACGGGTCATGTGTTACCATTAAAATAGTAGCTTGCATTTTCTTGTTGATGTCAGACATTGTTTCTAGTAACAATCTGGAAGATTTTGAGTCCAAAGCTCCCGTCGGTTCATCAGCTAATATCAGTTTCGGTTCATTGATTAAGGCTCTTGCACAAGCACAACGCTGTTTTTGTCCGCCAGAAACTTCATAAGGAAATTTCGATAAAATATCACGAATACCCAATTTATCAGCGATAGCATGAACTCGTTTGTCAATATCAGCAGGGTTCTGTTTGTTGATTACCAATGACAAAGAAATGTTTTCTTCAATCGTTAAGGTATCTAAAAGGTTGAAATCTTGAAAAATGAACCCTAGATTTTCACGTCTAAAATCAGCAAAATCTTTATCTTTGATTTTGGTAATATCTTGATTGTTGACTGTAATGTGTCCGCTGGTTACAGTATCAATCGTAGAGATACAGTTTAATAGGGTAGTCTTTCCAGAACCACTAGCTCCCATTATTGCGACAAATTCGCCCTTGTCTACATACATAGAAATACCGTCTACTGCCTTTGTGATATTTCCAGAGTTACCCCCGTAGTATTTTTTTACTTGCTCTAAATTTAAAATGTGTTCCATTAAAAATCGCTCCTTTCTTCCTGCCACATTTATTTGTTTTGGAATACAATTAAATTATAGCAAGGGCTGTATTCAATTACACTTACAGTTTTGAAAGTAAACAGAGAGTAAAAGAGCCGTGATAATGCAGATCACAATTTTGTGAAGCATTTCCACGACCCTTTTATTATAATTTTACCTTTGTCTTTTTTGTAATGATATAAATATATTCTTCTGGTGTAGGGCGTTTATTCCCAAAATACTTTTTGAAATTTGCCTGCACCTCTGGGTCGGTGCTATTCATAGCTTCATCAATCGTTGCTTCAATATTTTCCCGTACATCAGCTAATGACATACCGCCAGCCTTTGCACCAGCCTTTAATGCTTTTTTAATATCTCGTTTTTTTAACCCTATCATTCGAACCAACTCCCTAAAATGAGTTAATCTTCTTTTTCAAAAATTAAATCAATCTTTCGCATACAACCTTTTGCGTCAATTTCTGTAGGTATAAAACCAACATAGCGATACCCATTTTCTGCATAGCTATTTATAACTTCCTTATGTTTATCGGTGCAAAGGAACACAACACCTTTCGCAGTATAATCAATTTCTAAATATTCATATTTTTTCATTTTTCCTCTTTTCCTTTCTCTTTCATATTTTCTCTACGCTTTTTGATTGCCTTATTTCTTAAAGGAATACCAACGCCCAATATCAATCCTACTACCAAAATAGTCAAGTCCATAAGCACACCTCTCTTTTCTAAAACTCTTTTTTCTTTAGTATTGTTAAGCTAATAAGATAGGAGATACCTAAAATAACAACTGAAAGCAATAAAAATAATATTATATATACTAGTGGTTCAAATTTAGGTAATTTATTTATTAAGACATATAAATCTATTCCTAAATATTCAGTAGTTTTTATAAGAAGCAGTCCTATAACAAATATAAATCCCATTACACCTATGATAGCAATTCTTCCTTTTTCTCCACCAAATTTCAAGATAAAAGGAAGCATGATTGATAAAATCAATAAAATAGTAGGAAATAAAGAACCTGCTGTTAAAAAAATTTCATTAAAACTGCCTGTTTTTGTAATACCAATAACAACTAAACTAATAACAGTTCCCAACAACAAAAACATTATTCCTGAAATCAATCCAAAAATATATTTTTCCAGTACATAATCTTTTCGTGTTATCGGTAAAGAAAATAAAAAAGCATTTCCATTATCAAATTCATCATAGCTAATTGAACTCAATGAGAATAATGCCCCCACAAAACCTAAGAAACCAATCGGAAACGAAGTCCCCGGAGATACTATTATCATTATTATAGATATAGCAGTAATAGTCATAAAGAAGTTTTTCTGTCCTTTCAGCAATTTAAAATCTTTAATCAATAAACCTTTCATTATTCAACACCTCTAATCATCATTGTTATTACTTCGTCTATATTTCCTTTTTCAATCGCCATTTGAGGATAATTTTCAGCATAATATTGTTTTTGATTAGTTAAACAACTATATCCATAGCTTTCTTTTTTTGTACGTAAAATATATTGTCTATCTAATTTGGAATATTCTTCTTCATCAACTTTAAGTAGTGCATAATCGCTTAGTAAAACATCAGTATCTTCGTGCATAATTACTTTTCCTTGATGTATCATATAAAGGTCATCACATAAAGTTTCTAAATCACTGGAAATGTGAGAACTAATTAAAATAGAGCGTTCTTCGTCTTTTTCTATAAAATCTCTTAGCATTTCTAACAATTCATCTCTAGCTATTACATCTAATCCCGCCGTTGGTTCATCAAGAATTAACAACTTTGCATTGTGTGAAACAGCAACTAAGACTTTTACTTTCGCTTTCATACCAGTTGAAAAATCTTTTATTCTTTTATTTCGTGGAAGCTGAAACTTTTTAACTTGTTCTATAAAAAATGATTTATCAAAATTTTGATATAAATTATCAATAATAGGAATAATATCATTGATTGTTAAATATCCACTAAAGCCAGAGTCCGAAAGAACTACTCCCAAATCTTGCTTGTCTTTTGCAGTAAAATCTTGTAATGACTTTCCAAGAATATTGATAGTTCCACTATCAAAGGAAATTAGCCCTAAAATAGCTTTAAATGTTGTGCTTTTTCCTGCACCATTTTGACCAATCAAACCAGTTACATGACCTTTCTTTACTTCAAGAGAACAATCAAGCGAAAAGTTTTCATAACTTTTTTTCAAATGCTCAATTTTTAACATATCTAACCCTCCAAAATTAACTCAAATAGTTTTTTTATATCTTCATCACTGATACCGTAACATCTGCCTTTTTGAATAACTCGTTCTAAATCACTTTCTAATTCCTTTTTCTGTTCCTCTAATAAAAGCTCTGTATTTGTAGCAGTAACATATGTTCCTTTTCCATGAATTGTTACCGTAAACCCCTCGTTTTCCAAGCTATCATATGCTTTTTTCACAGTTAGAGCACTTATTTTTAATTCTTTTGCAAGAGAACGAACAGACGGAAGATTATCATTTTCTTTTAATTTTCCATTCCGAATTAAAGCTTTAACTTGTTCTACTATTTGCTCGTAAATAGGTATCATTGAAGAATGGTTTATAATAATTTTCATCTCACAGCTCCTTTCTGTATAAACAGTATATAACAGAGTAACGCTGTTGTCAAGTGTTATATGGTGTTTGTACAGAAAGTGAAGCGTGCAAATCTCATTTAGGAAATGCACGCTATATAATTTATCCTACAATCTTCCAGTTACTATCCTTATGTAGCACAAGTTCATACTGCGATATCTGCGTCGCCTTTGTCTGATTATCAAGGAATTTCACGCCTACCTTGACTTTCACATTGTCCCCGTCCTTTGTAAAGATAGGGTTTACCAGTTCAGAATAAAGATAGTCCCTGCCGATAGGTTCAAGCACATTTCCCGATACATAATAGGCAAGCTCTTTTTCCGTAGCTGTCGGGTAGAGCTTAAAGAATGTTTCCAGAAATGCGGTAGCGTCATTCACGGTATCAGCGTCTACACTTGCGTCTGCTTCTGGTGTCTTAGGCTCATAGTCTGATTTTTCGATTGCTGGTGCAAGGGTAGGGTTCTGAACGATTACCATATCCCCGTCAGCGTCCACATGGACTTTTACGGTATAGGTTGCTTTCACATTGCTTGTCTGTTCTCCCTCTTTTATCTGCTGATCTACTTCGTAGGTAGCAGAAAAAGTGTCCGTTCCCGATTGTTCGATACTCCATACAATCACATCTGTAACTGTGGAGCTGGTCGGTATATCCGTTCTAATGGTATCAACATTCAAGTCCTGCAATTCCTTTGTCAGATAACCGTTGATTGCCTGCGTCCTTGATTCAATCGCTTCTTTACTGTTATTCCATGTGTAATAGGACTTCGCAAAATTCTTCACGAAATTTTCTATCCCGTTGGTGTCCTGCAAGCGAAGTTCAATGATTTCTTTTTCGTGGGTCGTGTGCTGGTCGATAGCAGTAAAATTCTTATACACCCCAAAGCTCACGCTTGCAATAAGTACCACCCACAACGCAATCACGGCTTTCTTATGTGTGCCTACCTTAACAGTACGCACCTTTTTTTCTTTTGGTTCTTTGATAGTTTCTGTCTGTTTCTTATTCTTCTTAAACATATTTTCAAGTCCTTTCTATTGTTTTACTCGTCCTGCACCGATTAAGTGCTGTTGCCAGTAACTACTACTTAGGTCTGCATATCCTATCGGGTTGCCTGCATGGTACATCTGTGTCGGCGAAACGAGAATACCAACGTGGGTTACATACGAACCAGCATTATAGGTGGAATGGAAAAATACCAAGTCCCCAGCCTTTGCCTGCGAGAGTGGAAGATGTTGGGTAGCGTCATACTGTGCTTGTGCTGTTCTCGGTAAGGAGATACCAGCTTTTCCATAACACCATTGCACAAGTCCGCTACAATCAAAGGAAGTGTTCGGGTTACTGCCACCATACACATATTTCCAGCCTTGATATTTCAATGCTTCATTCATAATCGCTTGTGCCGTCGCATTATCAAAATGTGCCACGGTCAGATATTGATTGACTAATTCCACATAGAACATATTTCCATAGCCATACCGCCAGCCCCCATTCTTAGCAACGGCTATCGGGTTGGTGTAGGTTACTTTCTTTCCACCCGATTTCTCACGGGCGAAGCTCTCTGCAAGGTTAAAGGTATGTTTCTTTCCTTTTCCTGCCACATATCCCACATAGCCACCGCCATAGTTATAGGACTGTATCGCTACATTCAAGTCGTCGATACCTTGATTTTTGCAGGAAGAAAGCAGGGACGCAAAATACTTACACCCCTGCTTGATTGAGCTTTCCGTATCTAAAGAGTTGGGCGGTAGTCCCAGACTTTCTGAACTCTGCATAACATCTTCTGCCGTACCGCCACTTTCTACTTGAATGATAGCCAATAGCACATTGACATACTCAGAAATGCCGTATTCTCTGGCGTACTTTTCCACCATAGGCTGATGTTTCAAGACTTCTGCGGATAAGTTCATACCCGTAATGCCAGAAGAAAAATTGCTGTTTTCGTCGTCGCTGTCTGCACTAATGAGGACACCAAAGAAAAGCACCAGAGAAAAGAGGATAGGAAACAGACTGCCAATGAGAGCGATATGTTTCAGTTTCATTTTTTCTTTTGTCCTTTCTTCGTTACAAGGTTACGTTTTTTCTCTGTGGTCTGCTGGTTCTTTTGGACGGTCTGCGTCTGCTGAACCTTTATCCTGCGGTCTTTGGTGTAATTCTGGCGTGTTTCCTGCGATACCACTTTTTCTACATTCTGCCTATGTACTGGCTGTGCAGGTTGGGTCGCTTTTCTATCAGAAGCACCAGAAGATAACGGACGCTCTTTGATAACATTTGTCTTGACTGGTTCACTTGCTTTTGAAGTGGTCGCTGTGGCAGGGCGTTTGACTTCCTGCATTTTTTCCGCACTCGGCTTTGAAGCTGTGGCTGGTCGCTCATGGGGACGGGTAGCTCCCGTTGTCGCTGATCCGTCAGCCTTTCGCTGTGCCTGCCTTGCTTCTTGTGCCTTTTGAAGCTCCATACGCTTGTCAGCGATATTCTGCCTATGCTGTTCCTGCTTTTCCAATCGTCCCGTCTGTCTGGACTGCTGTTCCTGCACCATGCCACGCTTGAAGTCGGACACGCTGGACTTTGCCTTTTCCTTTGCGGAATACACCGCATAAGCGGTCTGTGTCGGCATATCCTTGATGTTTTCTTTGACAGCATTTGCCTTGTCTTTCACTTTATTTTTCGTATCTAAGACAGCACCCACCTTTGAGCCTGCACGCTGTCCCATGCTGGAAGTGGTATTGCCCCGATTTTCTTTAGAAGCTGTATTTTTTCTTTCAGCTCTTTTGCCAGCAACAGAACTACCAGCCACCGCACCAGCAACACCACCAGCAGTAACCGCACCAGCAAGCCGTCTTTCCATACGCCTAGCCCTATGTGCCAAGTATAGATACGGTCTGCGGAAAATTCTTCGTCCCATGCTTTGACTGTCGTTAGCGTTCAAAGAGAACATACTCATTAAGTCGCCCAGCTTCATATAGATACCTGCGAAACATACTATCTGCAAGAACGCCACCATGAAAAACGGGTAATCTGTGGAAATGTTATAAAACATACTGGAAATACTGAACGCCACTGTTACAATGAGCGTTATTCCTGCCCGTGTCATTATGGTATTAAACACCCTTACGATTGCCTGCTTTGCCATGCTTTCATAGCTGGGTATCATGGAAAGTAGAAAGCTGATAGGTAAAAACATTGCAAAAATAATAAAAAGTATCTGGCTAAACAACATCATGCCCGTAAGCAAGAATACAAATATCGTTATCCCCAAGTTGAAGAACAAGAGGAAGAACACCATACCTAAACGGTTTACCACCTGCGGTATCGTCAGATTATTATTGTCGTTATCCTCGATTTCTATTTTCACGACTTCCTCTCTGGTCTTTCCGTCCTCGTCCTCTGGACTTACTGATACCAGAGCTTCCACACGGTCTGTCCCGATTTCTTCTATGTTGCTGTTACCGAATTGCAGAAGTAGCCACGGCTGTTCCACTTGAATAGAAAATAGGCTGTCCCGTATCAAGTCCACGCTGTCCTTGCCCTCGCTGTCAGAGTTAGGGAGCATGATTTTTGTTCCCAAGTCCAAAGAAGCGGTACTGATGTCTGATGAAAATTCATTTATCTTCTTGATGTAGTCGGGAGCGTAGGCAATAAACGAAGCGGACAGCACGAACACCACCACAAAGTTGATAACAGCGTGAAGTGCCTTGCTGGTTTCCCGTTTAATCAGTCCCGTATAAGCAACATACATTCCCACCACTAAGATAATGAGAAGCAGGAAACCAACATAGAAGCCCGTAGAAGAAAAGCCGTTCTCGGTTACACCTGCAAGGGTCTGTATGCTCTTTCCGATACTGTCTGCCATATCGTTAATAAAATCAAGTTTATAGGCTTCCTGCACCACATAGCCCGTGGCATTGCTTAAATAAAGGCTTATCGTCCAGACAAAGTTGGTAATGCAGTAAAGCCCGTACTGTACCGATTTTCCAATGCCGTCCAGCCAGTTCCACGGCAACCACGACCAGCTATTATCCACATAAAAATCAAGCTGGTAGTTGGAAAGGGGATATTTTGAGTAAAGATTTTCTGCGTTTATGGTATCGTCCACAAGCCCCGTCGCATGAGCCACCGTCCCCAGAAGTGAAAGCAGGATAAGGGAGAGTGCCACCACGAACAGAGCCATTTTGAGAAAGTGGAAAATCTTCTTTTTTGTGAACGCACCTTTTATCCTTTCTTTCATCACTCCACCTCATTTCTCTGTACGGGCGGTCTGGTATCAAAGGCGTGTAGCAGTTCTTCAAAAACTGGGTGTATCTGTACCACACCGACACGCCCGTATAAGTCCTGCAATAAGCATTGTCCGTTCTCCAAATCACGAAGCCGTTTCTGGTTGTTCTCGTCGTCCTTGTCGATACCGAAAAATTCTAAGGTCTGCTTTATCTCGCCCAAGTCGGTACTACGAAAGGCAAACTTCAAGCCGATATTGTTTTTCAGACTTTCTTTTGACACGTCCCCAGAAGATTGTGTAACAAAATAAACGCCTGCCTGCATAGCACGTCCAGCACGAACCAGCTTATTTGATAAAGTTTCGCCTTGTGCTACATTTAAGAACGCCCACGCTTCATCAAGGTCTACAATCTTAAAAATGCTTCTGTCGCTGTGAATGAAGTCGAGTGCAAAGGTACTAATCACAATCAGCATAGACACCGACAATAATTCAATAGTCGTGTATTCCTCAAAGGTTGTGTCCTTATCTGGCAGTACAAGGTCGGCTACTTGAATGATATTGAGCTGGTTATCAAGGCTGATTGCATTTTCCACCGTACCGTCTGAAAACAGCAGATGTGCAAAGTCGTAGTCCGTGAAGCTGTCGATATGGTCTGCGATATTTCTTGATATGGGCGTATCTTCACGGCGTAGCTCGTCTATCACATGGAGCAAGCCCCGACTGTCGCTCTGGGTAACGGAGCGTACCGCTTTACGAAGTACGGGGAATTTTTCGCCGTCCCTAGAGGAAATACCCGTAAGAAATGTTAAGATGTCGATTGCCAGACTTTCAGCGTCTTTTACATTCTTCATAATCACAAACGGGTCAAGAAGTCCTGCATTGTCCTTATCGCTGGTTAGGTTTACGATATTGATTTCATGGGCGATTTCTGGGAGCGTTTCTTTCCAGTTGCCACGCTCACTTTTAGGGTCTAACAGAAGTGCTTGACCGCCAAACAGCACCGCATAATATACCAGAAGATTGTTACAGAACGATTTCCCACCGCCAAGCGAACCGACAAAAGCAGAAGCAAGGGCGTTGGTAACTGTGCCTTTTACGCCCTGCGAAGCTAAAGACGGTTGCAGGTACACATTTCTTCCCGTATCAACGGAATAGCCCATATAGATACCCGTAGTTTCCCCTAACTGCTGGGTTGCTCCAAAGCCAAGTCCAGCTAAAAAATCTGATTTTACATACTGCACATAGTCATTGATATATCGCTTGCTGGCAGGAAGAAATTCAGAATGAAGCCCCAGCATATCCCCAGCAGGACGCACCAGCTTTACATTGAGGTCGTCGTAAAAGTCCTTGACTTCATCACAACGGCGTTTCAGCTCGTCAAGATCGGGTGCAGACACCCGTATCACGTAGCTTAACTTATACATACTTTCTTTGCTCTGGTCTAAGTCTGTTTCCAGCTCGTCCACGCTGTCTAAGGCGTCTACCACATTCGAGCTGGTTTCACTTCCTGCTTGATAAGCGTGATTGTCAAGGTCTTTCAATTCCTTTTTCTTATTGCGGATGGTTGTTAATCTGTTTTATCATTTTACCATTGTCAATAAAGCCATAGTATGTTGCCAGTTTTGATAGCTCGTCTAATATATGACTAGAAATCAAAACGGTAATTCCATGTTCTTGATTGAGCTTCAAGATCAATTCCCTAATTTCTATAATTCCTTGTGGGTCAAGTCCATTGACTGGCTCATCAAGAACGAGAAAATCTGGCGAACCTGCAAGAGCAACCGCAATACCTAGTCTTTGACGCATACCAAGAGAAAAATTTTTTGCTTTTTTATTTCCCGTATTTTCAAGACCAACTAATTTTAATATTTCGGAAATTCCATCATCAGAGGGAATACCTAATACTTTGTATTGCTCCTTTAAATTTTCATACGCTGTTAAATCAACATAAATTGACGGTGTTTCTACGATTGCTCCCATTCTGCGACGAGATTTTGTAATGTCCTTATCTATGTGCTTTTTGCCATAAAGAACATAGTCGCCAGATGTAGGCTCTTGTAAACCACATATCAACCGTATAAGAGTTGTTTTGCCTGCTCCGTTTTTGCCGATAAGACCATAAATCGAACCTTTAGGCACATTCATTGATAAGCCGTTGAGTGCTTTAAAATGCCCGTAGTTCTTACATAAAGAATTTGTTTTAAGAACATATTCCATGACTTTTACCTCCTGTTTTCTGATATAGTTATTCTATCTTGTAAGAGTAAAGAAAACGGTAAAGAAAACAGTAAAGAAACAGTAAAGATTTATTCTGTTCTCATTTTAAATCCAATTCCCCAAACAGCTTCAATATAATCTTTTCCACTTATATCACGAAGTTTTTTTCTTAAATTACTAATGTGCATTTTTAATGAGCTTTCAGTACAGTCTGGTGTGTCCTCACTAATTTTTTCTAAAAG
>OIRJ01000309.1_pt1 | contig 13564 bp, 9 predicted proteins | sample 1586241 | NCBI WGS metagenome assembly OIRJ01 (sample SAMN02675048, study PRJEB24791) | human gut metagenome, SKBSTL034 | isolation source: stool | host: Homo sapiens | place: USA
CATAAATGAGATTCTAATTTCTATTATAAAATATGAATGACAGTTTAATTAATTAAAAATAATCAAATATGAACAAAAAACTTTACTTATTAGTTCTAGGAGCTGCTTCGCTAGCCTTACAACCAGTAAATGCTAGAAGCCAATTTACTAAAAAGCAAGTAGCGAAGGTGGTTAATACTGATGTCGCAATTAGTCTTGCGACTTCAAGTGACTCTGATCATACAGAAATTATTGTGCCTAATATCATCTCAGTTGTCAAGCCTGCTGATATGCCAGTAGTTTCTTTTGGCAGTAAGAAGGAAGACCAATTGCTTGGATGTGATGTTATTTATAACTCAGATTCGTTGAATGTTTTACCAACCCGAACATTCGATGAGAAGGGACGATTGGCTTATGTGAAATCACCTGATGGAAGTTATGAACGCTATGCTTATACTGAGGATCAGCAAGGCAGAACAGTTAGCGAGGATAAGTATGAGCATAAAGCTTCAGATGAGGCTGGCAAGGAAACACTTCTTTGCAGCAAGACTTATGGCTACGACCATCTTGTAGGCGATGATACCGATGGTAAGGCTTATCTGATGAAAGAGATAACTTATGGTGTAGATTATTTTTTTCAGATTCATTATATTTCTAAAATCAAAGAATACAACTGGTATGAGGCTGGAAACTGCTTCGTTCTTACCGGTCAAAAGAATAATATTAAGGTAACTGTTGAAATCAATGGTGACGTTTGTGAGGCAACAGCCTGGAAAGGAGAAGAACTCAAAGACGGATGGGGAAATTGGAGTAAAATCATAGAACAGGTGTGGAATGTGACAGACAATTCTACCATTCATAAAGACTATAGATTTGGTAGTTCTTCGGTGAGCGGAAACAAAAAAGAGGTGACTTCCGCAAACGGATATACTACTATCATCAATTATAACTATTCTGCAGACAAAGGAGGTTCATGGATTCTTACTGATAAAACGGTTAAGACAGATAATTATGATGATCCATGGATTTACGATGGTAAACATCGTGAATGTATCACCTATACCTATGATCGTGAAAAGAAGGAATTCATACAGAATCGTTATGATGCTTATGACTGGATACGTCAAAATCCGAACATCTTGCAATGGACTTATAAGTATGGTGGAGATATGACTCGTAGATTCTTGGAGTATGATGATGCAGGAAATCTCGTTAACTATGATGGTGTATATCCTTTTAAGGATGGAAGATATTGTTCTGAAATATATAAACATATAGGTAGCAGTTCTCAAGAATTGGATGAAATCACCTGGGTTTACTATGCTACCGATGGAAAAGAAGAAGCAAGATATAGATTATGTGATGTGGATGCTTCTAATAGACCAACCAAACCTCTCGAAATTTTCAAGAATGGTAAATGGGAGAAGTTTGCGATTCCTGATGAGACCTTTAAACTGGAATTGGGAGACTATGAACTCTGTCCTTACTATGAATTCAATAAGGACGGATATGTGACAAAAAATCAAAAATATGATAGTGATGGCGGTTATCTCTTGACTTATACTTATACAGAGAATGGGTATACAAGAAAGAGGAAAGATAGCTATAAAGGGCCTGATTCTTACGACATGAAAGAATGTTATATTGATGATAAAGGAACTTATCATGAAGTTGAGTTGGAATATGAGGATGGCGAAAAGAATTATGGACATAAGCGCTCTTTAACCTCTGATGGTATAGAATTTACTTATTCTTGGTCTTATGAAAATAATGACTTTGACCCAGAGCCACGTACGAGTGTTTTTCCTATCACAGTCGAAAATAATGGCGTCAGTACCACTATCTATCGTGATTTGCAAGATGGTAAGATTGTAGAAACCAGTAAACGTGAGGAGACAAATAATGAGAATGGAAGTACAACCATTACTTATGATAAGGTAGGCGACGAGTGGCAGCCAAGCAGTAAGGAAGAAAGCAGCTATGTTGCTAAGCCTCAGTTTGCATTGGTAATGCCAAGTTCTCCGGTAAAGGCATATAACAGTTCTGCTTATATCAGCGATATTGATTCTACATTCTTTGCAGATAAATCTGATTTATCTTCTCATGCCAACTATACATGGGATGCATCTTCGGATTCCTGGAAAGCCGATTATGTAAATGAATCGACATGTAACGTAGAGGGTAATACGCTTACTTATACTGTTAAGAACAGTTATATAGAAAGCATCATATCCTATACCCGTGATAACGACAACCGACTGGTACAATATACAGAGAACAGCTCTACTGCAACAAGAGCAGCTGCAAATACTTCCTTAATCAAGGATTTCGAATACGATAAGAAAGGAAGGTTGGTCTCTGTAACCATCACAACCGATCATGTAGAAAAGTATGTAATGAAATATGGTGATGAGGCAACTGGTATCAATCCTGTGGTAGCAGCTCCTGTATCTGCTATCCATATTTCGGTATCAGGCAAAATGATTACAGCCGAGGGCTGCAAGCAGCTTGCTCTCTATTCTCTTGATGGAAAAAAACTGGCTGCCAGTCAAAACGCAACCATAATGGCTCCTACTACTGGTGTGTTCATCATAGTAGCTGATGGCAAAAAGATAAAGATGGTTATCCGATAATCATCCTTTTCTAAATATAAAACAAAATCCTCCCGAATTTATTTATTGCCAGTAAATAAATTCGGGAGGATTTGTCTTTATTACCTTCACGCCGATAAAGGTGGGGAAGAAAAGAGCGTTCTTATTGGTTGTTATAATCAATCATTACTATTCTCTTTAAAAATCTTGCAAGCCTTGTTTCCTGCGATATAAGCTACGTATGCTTTTATTTGATAGTGAGGATAGGCTTTCTGCATATCTGCTGCATAAGCCTTCACCTGTTGGGCATCTTCTAGGTGTGCCTCTTCCAATTGATCAACAATGCCTGCGTCTCTTGACTTGAAATACTTAAACTCAATGATGCGACAGTCGTTGTGGAATAATGTGCCAGGAATGCCGGTCAAGACTAAGTCGGCACGACCCGATGGCAAGTTCTGTTCGATGGCGAATGTATAGCAATTGCTCAAGTAGCGGCTCAGCAACTCGAAAAATGAACAGCGAATGAAATTCTCGTTCATCTTGTCAAAGGCTTGGGCTGGAAGCTGACCTAAGTATTCCTTCACATAGTTATGGAATAATGGCTCCAGTTCTCTGTCTCTGGCAAATGCCTCGTATGCAGGAACAAACTTACGGGCATTGTCACTGATACTATTCAATTCGTTGTAGTAACTCATATATACACTCTTGGTCGTCAAGTTTGGCAAAGCCATTTTGTAATTGTCCTTCAGGGTGGTCATACCCAAGTAGTAGAGGCTGATAGGGTAGAACTCTGGGGAGAAGAACTTTTGCTTGTTGAACTTGCTGCGTAAATCGGCTTGTGAATAGTACAATTCTCCATCCATCAACAGGCTGTCGAGCATTTCTTTGGCATTGTCAAGCGTGATGGTCAATCTTCTTATCCAACTAGTGTCAGTACGTAGGTTCTCATCTACCATTTCCGTAGGGATGCCGCCTTTCAGTTCTGCAAAGTTCTTGAGGAAGTAAGTCAGAATGGTAGAGTTAAATAATGGTTCTGCATTTGGTAAAAAGTGGTAACCATCATAATTGTTGAGTATTAGAGTCCATAATTCCTCGAAAGAGGCTTGAGGGCCATATTTATTGATGACATACTTCAGATATTGGGCTGCTTCCTCATGGGTAAAGCCCAATAGGTTGGTAAATTCAGGCTTCAGTGTCAACATCTCTGCGATGTTGTAGCCACTGGTTAAGTCATCCATGGTGACAGGCAGTACTCCTGTGCAGAAGCAGGTGCGGATGGTACCTTCGCCAATGCCTGCCTTGATAACCTTGAAGAAAGTTCGTAGAAAACTTTCCCCTGTGGTCAGGTCCTGGTACAGCGAGTCCTTATAGACAACTAGTAGCTGGTTGGTAAAGTTGTCGTATTCATCTATTAATATATAAAGAGGTGGAAGATTATGGGAAGAGATAAACTCGCATACTTCAACCAACATGTTGGAGGCATTGCCATCCTCTCTGAACCTGAAATCTCCAAAAAGGTCTCTGTTGCGTTCCACCAATGTACGGAGTGGACTGCAATTCACGGCGTTGAAGTTTTTCTCGATGTCTTCCTTCTTGCTGGCAACGGAAGTTGTGGAAAAGTCATATCTTACAACGAGATATTGGTTGTGCTCGTTTGTTGGGTGTTCGCCAATCCAAGTTCCACCAAACAATTCTTTGAATTGTGTTGCCATGTTACGGTCGTAATAGTGAGCCAACATGGAAACGAGCAGACTCTTTCCGAATCTGCGAGGACGGAGAAAAACTGGTGCTTTGTAACGCTCAAGCAGTGGAATATAGTTGGTCTTGTCCACATAATAATATCCCTTGTGGCGAATCTCTGCAAAGTTCGCCACAGCGTATGGAACGGTAATATCTGCCTGTGAGTATGTCATGGTCTATCTCCTTTTTGTTGCAAATGTACGATTTTTATTTATTACTACCAAATAAAATCGAAAGATTTTGTTTAATATAGTAATACCAGTCCGGCAAAAGCCGAGTAGAGTATCATGCGGATAGGATTGATCTTCATCACCTTCACGCCGATAAAGGTGGCAAAGAAGAGGGCGATGGAGATGTAGAAATTCCAGGGATTGGCTGGCGTAGAGAAGTTCTCGCCATTTATCAGGAGCAGGGCTGCGGCTCCTACCAGACCGACGATGGCTGGGCGAAGACCGATGAAGATGCTCTGGACGGCTGTGGTGTTCATATACTTGTACAGCATCTTGCTGATAAGAATCATCAAAACCAAGGATGGGAGTACCAGCGCAAAGGTTGCCATGGCACTTCCGAGTACAGCCATCATGCCACTCATGCCAGCATTATGGACAGCTGTATAGCCACAGTAGGTGGCGGTGTTGATACCGATAGGTCCCGGTGTCATCTGAGAGATGGCAACCACATCGGTAAACTCTTGCATCGTCATCCAATGATACTGCGTAACAACCTGTCCCTGAATCAGGGATATCATGGAATAGCCTCCTCCGAATCCGAAGATGCCTATCTGAATGAATACGATGAAAAGCTGAAGAAATATCATCATTATGTTTTAAGCTATTTACTTTTTTACCTTTTTCCCCTTTTACCTTTATTCCGTTGGCTGGATAAACTGTCCATAGATGTAGCCACCTATGGCAGCTGCGATAATCACCCAGATTGGGTTGACGCCCAAAAGCCAGATCAGAAGGGCGGATAGAATAGGAATCCAGCAGTTGACAAGCGAAATACCGGCACTCTTGGCAAGCGAGAATGTAGGTACGGCTATCAATGCCACGACGGCAGGACGGATGCCTGCAAACATAGCAGCAACAACCTTGTTGTCTTCAAACTGATGGAAAAACATGGCTATCGCTAAGATAATAAGGAACGATGGCAACGAAGCGCCGAGGGTGCAGACGATGGCTCCCGGTGTCTTTGCCAACTTATATCCGAGCAGGGAACTCATGTTGATGGCCAAGGCGCCCGGACAAACCTGGGTAGTAGCAATGGCATCCAAGAATTCCTCCTTCGTCATCCAATGATGCTTGTCGACGACTTCGGATTCTATAATAGGAATCATGGCATAGCCACCACCAAAGGTGACTATGCCAATCTTCAAAAATGTTTTGAATAATGTAAGATAACTTACGCTATTATTCATTTTTTACCTTTTTATTTTTTTACTTTTTCAAAGCTCTTTCTTCAATCCACTGACGTGCATTGACAAATGCCTCAATCCAAGGAGTAACCTCGTCGTTGCGGCGATCAGCTGGATACCAGGCGTTCTGCCATGGGAAGATGGCACGCTCCAAGTGTGGCATCATAGCCAAGTGGCGGCCATCTGCAGAGCAGATACCTGCTACATTGTAGTCACTGCCGTTAGGATTACCTGGATACTCAGCGTAGTTGTACTTCGCAATGATGTTGTAGTGATCCTCTGGCTCAGGCAAGTAGAAACGGCCCTCGCCGTGAGCTACCCAGATACCGAGCTTATCACCGCTCAGGCTACCGAACATCACACTGTCGTTCTGAGGAATGGTCAAACCGAGGAATGTGCTCTCGAACTTCTTGGATGTGTTGTGGCAGAGGTGTGAACGATGCTTGTGCTCAGGATTGATGAGGTTCAACTCAACCATCAGCTGGCAACCGTTGCAGATACCGAGTGAAAGGGTATCCTCACGGGCATAGAACTTATCGAGTGCCTCTTTAGCCTTAGGATTGTAGAGGAATGCACCAGCCCAACCCTTGGCAGAACCGAGAACATCGGAGTTAGAGAAACCACCGCAGAATACGATGAAGTTCACATCCTCCAGAGTCTCACGACCAGAAATCAAGTCGGTCATCATCACATCCTTTACATCGAAGCCGGCGAGATACATAGAGTATGCCATCTCACGCTCACCATTGGTACCCTTCTCACGGATGATAGCTGCCTTGATGCCAGATGGCTTGCGACGGTTAGCGTCGAGGCTGTAGCTAGCGAGGGTTCCCTTGAAGCCATAACCGAAGTTCATCTCGATAGGCTGCTTCTTATAGTTGGTGTAACGCTTCTTAGCCATACCGTTCATGCTCTGCTTGCGGTCGAGGAGGTAAGATGTCTTATACCAGTCGTCGCGCAAAGCATCGATATCGAACTCGTGCTCGAAGCCTTCCTTCTTGATGATAATCTTGCGGAGCTCAGGAGCTGGATAACCAATCTTGGCATAACCGATACCGTTCTCATCGAAGAATGCTTTCAACTCGTCCTTGTGAGCATCGCTTACCTGGATGACAACACCTGGGTTCTCTGCGAAGAGAGTCTTGATGATGTCGGCATCTGCGATGTCGTGGAGGTTGATCTTCATACCGCCCTCTACGTTGGCGAATGTCATTTCGAGGAGAGTTGTAATCAAACCACCGGCGCTGATATCGTGACCAGCCATTACCCAACCACGGTTGATGAGTTCCTGTACGGCGTTGAAGCAGTCAACGAAGTACTCTGGGTTCTTGACGGTAGGAACATCGCTGCCCACCTTGCCCAGGCTCTGAGCGAAAGCAGAACCACCGAGACGCTGCTCGTCGAAACTGAAGTCGATATGGTAGAGGCTAGAGTTCTTGTCGTTAACGAGAACTGGACTAACCACCTTCTTGACATCTGAAACCTCACCACCAGCACTTACGATAACGGTACCCGGAGCGATGATCTTCTCGCCGTTAGGATACTGCTGGGTCAAAGAGAGAGAGTCCTTACCTGTTGGTACGTTTACGTGGATGGCGCAGCAGAAGTCTGACAATGCCTTCACACCCTCGTACAGACGGGCATCCTCACCCTTCTGGCTGCGGCAAGGCCACATCCAGTTGGCTGAGAGGCTGATGCTGTCCATGCCATCTGCCAATGGAGCCCATACGATATTAGTCAATGACTCTGCTACAGAGAGTACTGAACCTGCCTTAGGATCGGCAAGACCAGCCTGAGGTGCATGACCCATTGCTGTTACGATACCCTTCTCGCCACGGTAGTCGAGTGCTACGACACCACAGTCTGAGAGTGGCAACTGAATCTGACCCTGACCCTGCTGACGGGCAATCTTACCTGTTACGGAACGGTCAACCTTGTTGGTCAACCAGTCCTTACAAGCCACAGCCTCCATCTGGAGAACACGCTGCAAGTACTTGTCGAGGTTATCAGCAGAATAAGTTACATCTTCATATTTACGCTCTACGGTCTCATCTACCATCACAGTCTTAGGAGTATGACCGAACATCTGAGCTACATCGAGGTCGAATGGCTTCACGCCGTCAGCCTGCTTGAAGCTGAAGTGAGCATCGCCTGTAGTCTCACCAACCACGTACATTGGAGCACGCTCACGGTCGGCAATCTTCTGAACCTCGCTGATATACTTCTCGTCGATGAGCAAGCCCATGCGCTCCTGGCTCTCGTTGGCGATGATTTCCTTGGCGCTCAAAGTCTTGTCGCCGATAGGCAACTTAGACATGTCGATTTCGCCACCGCACTCTTCTACCAACTCAGAGAGACAGTTCAAGTGACCGGCTGAACCGTGGTCGTGGATGCTGACTACTGGGTTCTCATCGTTCTCAACGAGTGCACGAACCAGGTTGTAGGCACGCTTCTGCATCTCAGGGTTGGCACGCTGAACAGCGTTCAACTCGATGCCATTGCTGTAACGGCCTGTATCTACAGAAGAAACAGAACCGCCACCGAGACCGATGCGATAGTTATCACCACCTACTACGACCACCTTGTTGCCCTTCTGTGGCTCGCCCTTCTTATAGTCACGCTTTTTGCCGTAGCCTACACCACCAGCAAGCATGATTACCTTATCGTATGCATACTTCTCACCATTCTCCTCGTGCTCGAATGTAAGCACAGAACCGGTGATGAGAGGCTGACCGAACTTGTTACCGAAGTCTGATGCACCGTTGGAAGCCTTGATCAGAATCTGCTCTGGAGTCTGATAGAGCCACTTACGCACTGGCATGATGTCTTCCCAGTCGCGCTCAACATCGCTCTTGCCGTTGTCATCCTTCAAGCGAGGATAAGCAGTCATGTAGCAGGCGGTACCTGCGATAGGCCATGAACCTACACCACCACCCATACGGTCGCGGATTTCACCACCCGTACCGGTAGCAGCACCATTGAAAGGCTCTACGGTAGTAGGGAAGTTGTGGGTCTCAGCCTTCAGAGAGATAACACTCTCGATATCCTTCACCTGGAAGAAATCGCTGGTAGTCTGATCGGCTGGAGCAAACTGCTCGATAACAGGACCCTGAGAGAAAGCCACGTTGTCCTTGTAAGCAGAGAGGATCTTGTTAGGATTCTCGTTGGTGGTCTTCTTGATCATGTTGAAGAGAGAAGACTCCATCTCCTTACCGTCGATGATAAACTGGCCGCCGAAGATCTTGTGGCGGCAGTGCTCTGAGTTGATCTGTGCGAAACCGAAGATTTCGCTGTCGGTGAGAGGGCGTCCGTTCTCTTTCTCCAGCTTGTGGAGATAAGCCATTTCGTCCTCGCTGAGGGCAAGACCCTCTTCCTCGTTATACTTCTCGAGGTCATCGACGTACTTGATAGGTTCTGGCTGGTGGTTCACGGTGAACACATCCTGTCCGATACCGTTGTACATACGCTGGAGCATAGGGTCGTGCTCAGCGTTTTCGCTATCTACAGGGAAGTACTCCTCGATACGCGAAATGCCGTTAAGACTCATGTTCTGAGTAATCTCAACGGCATTCGTACTCCAAGGAGTAATCATTTCACGGCGTGGACCGACATAGAAGCCCTGCAACTGCTGGGCGTCCTCTAAAGTCGCGTCACCATAAAGCCAACAAAGTTCATTGATTTCGTCCTGAGATGGTTTGTGGTCAATCTCGGTCGCAATCACACTCTTAGATGGAGTTCTAAAAAAAAGAATCATACTTGCTTTCTTTTATATTATTAATGTATTTATTTCTTTTCGAGTGCAAAGATAGTGCAATTTCAAGACACTACAAAATAAAACACTGTTTTTTATGTTTTTTTTGTTGAGATTTGGGCTATTCTTACCTTGAAAGGCTACATTTGGCGGTTTAGCTATAAGAAAAGTGCTTTCTGTTGCCTTTTTTGGTTAAAAAGGTGATAAATAAAGATTTAGAGGTTAAAAAAGCCTAAATGCATTTGACAAATATTGTTTATTCGAGTCTTATCTGTAACTTTGCAAGTGAAAGAAGTGAATCAGTTTCTATAATGCCCTAAAATGTAGAAGCTTCCGGATAACGGATAAAAGCCGGGAGAACTCTAATATAATAGGAGGTAGAAAGCGACGTTAAGATATACTATAATCAATTAATAATAACAAGAAAATTTAAATTAGAAAGAATATGAAACAGACAAAGCTAATGGTAATGGCAATGATGGCTGTAGCTCTGATGGCTACAAGCTGTGCTAGTAAGAAGGATCTTCAGAATTGCCAGAATGAGAATAAGGAATTGTCAAGCAACTATCAGGCTACCAAGGAAAAACTGGCAGCTACAGAGGCTAGTCTGGCAGCAGCCCAGGAGCAGCTCGCTACTGCAAAGAGCGATTACGCTAAGTTGCAGAACTCGCTTGACAAGAGTTTGAACAATACAAGCCAGAACAACGTGAGCATTGAGAAACTCGTTGACCAGATCAACGAGAGTAACCAGTATATCCGCCACCTGGTTGAGGTAAAGAGCAAGAGCGATTCGCTCAACATGGTTCTTACCAACAACCTGACCCGCTCTTTGAGCAAGGAAGAGATGAAGGAGGTTGATGTTCAGGTTCTGAAGGGTGTAGTTTACATCTCTCTGGCTGACAATATGCTCTATCAGAGTGGTAGCTATGAGGTGAACAGCCGTGCTCAGGAAACATTGAGCAAGATTGCTAAAATCATCACAGACTACAAGGATTACGACGTGCTCGTAGAGGGTAATACCGATAACGTACCAGTAAGCACTACAAGTGCCAAGATGAAGAATATCCGCAACAACTGGGACCTCTCTGCTCTCCGTGCAGCTTCTGTTGTTCAGTACTTGCAGGATCACTTCGGTGTAAATCCTAAGCGTCTTACTGCTGGTGGCCGTGGTGAGTACAACCCTGTAACAACTAACGATACAGAGGTAGGCAAGCAGCGCAACCGCCGTACTCAGATTATCATCACTCCTAAGCTCGACCAGTTCATGGACTTGATCGACAAGGCTCCAGAGGAGAAGTAAAAAGACTATTTAAAGGTAAAAAGGTAAAAGGGTAAAAAAGTAAATAAGTAGAGGCATCAGTGAGTTTTCGGGCTCATTGATGCCTTTTTAGGTATAAATATACAGGTTTTATGTTTTAAGTACGTAAAAAAGTGCTTTTTGTTGTCATTTTGCTAGAATTATTCTTAATTTCCTTTCTTTTCTTGATTATTTTTATTAATTTTGCAGGCAAAATATCAAGGGGCCACTTGGCTGCCCTGATTATTGTACATTGTAAATTATTAATTATACATTATATTGTGTTATGGAAAAGATTAAGATGACAACTCCATTGGTAGAGATGGACGGTGATGAGATGACAAGAATTCTCTGGAAGATGATTAAGGACGAACTGATTCTTCCTTTCGTTGATTTGAAGTCTGAGTATTATGATCTCGGTCTGCCTTATCGCGACCAGACCAATGACCAGGTAACCATCGACTCTGCTGAGGCGGCTAAGAAATATGGCGTGGCTGTGAAGTGTGCTACTATCACTCCTAATGCACAGCGTATGGACGAGTATAAACTCCACAAAATGTGGAAGAGCCCTAATGGAACTATCCGTAGCATCATGGACGGTACCGTATTCCGTGCTCCTATCACCATCCCAAGCATCCACCCTTGTGTAAAGAACTGGGAGAAGCCTATTACCATCGCCCGTCATGCTTACGGCGATGTATACAAGAGCGTGGAACTTCGTGCTGATGAGCCAGGTACAGCCAAACTCGTGTTCGAGGGTAAGAGCGGCAAGAAGCAGGAGATAGAGATTCATTCTTTCGATGGTGCTGGCGTTATCCAGGGCATGCACAATACTGATAAGAGTATCCGCAGCTTTGCTCACAGCTGCTTCAAGTTTGCCATTGATACCAAGCAGGATCTCTGGTTTGCTACCAAGGATACCATCTCTAAGACTTATGATGCCCAGTTCCGTAAAATCTTTGAGGAAGTATATGAGAGCGACTATAAAGAGAAGTTTGCAGAACTCGGTATCGAGTATTTCTATACATTGATTGATGATGCAGTGGCTCGTGTTATCCGCAGCAAGGGCGGCTTTATATGGGCTTGCAAGAACTATGATGGTGATGTGATGAGCGATATGCTCAGTACAGCCTTCGGTTCTCTGGCGATGATGACTTCTGTATTGGTTTCTCCTGACGGCAAGTATGAGTATGAGGCAGCACACGGTACCGTGACCCGTCACTACTATCGCTACCTGAAGGGTGAAGATACATCTACCAATCCGATGGCTACAATCTTTGCATGGAGCGGTGCGTTGAGAAAGCGTGGCGAACTGGATGGCATCAAGGAACTTCAGAACTTTGGCGACCAGTTGGAGGCTGCATGTTTCGATACTTTGAATGATGGTATCGCTACCAAGGATCTCGTAAACCTGATGGAAGGTGTTGAGGCTAAGGCTGTAAACTCTGCCGGCTTTATCGCTGCCATCCGCGAGCGTCTGGAAAAGCGATTGGCATAAAAACAATAAGACCTGGGGTGATTAACCTCAGGTCTTATTGTTTTAGTTATTTTTAGTTTAAATCTTGATTCTTTTTCTTGCGTTTACGCAAAGCATCTGAATAAACCTTAAACAAATCAATGTTCAGCAACTGACAGATATGGTAAAGCATACCCGTATCTATAGTGGCTCTGCCGTATACCTTATATATATTAGTACGATGGCAGCCTAATTGCTCAGCAAGCCATACTGTGGTCTTGCCTTGCTTGTTTAATTCCTCTTTGATGATTTCACCGATTAAGGGAATTGCATTTACTTTATCTTTCATACTCTTTCAGTTGTGTTATACGCTCACTTATAGTTATATCGGGTGCAAAAGTAGTATTTCTGTTTCTAACTAGCAAAGAAACATGTAGCGAATTTGGAACACTAAGTTAAAATGTGTAACAAAATACTCGTTTTTTTATATTTTTTTTCTCTAAAGAACTAAATGTCACGAAATTGTAACTGAATGTAACGCTTATTACGAAAGAAAAGTCGTAATTTTGCAGCGGTATTTTAAATAACATGAAATATGGAAGAGAATATGAAAAGAATACTTGTTGTTGATGATGAGCAAGACTTGTGTGAGATTCTGAAATTCAATCTCGAAACAGAAGGATATGAGGTAGAAACAGCCAATTCGGCAGAAGAGGCTTTGGAGATGGACATCGCTTCGTTCGATCTGCTGCTACTGGACGTCATGATGGGAGGAATGAGCGGTTTCCAGCTGGCTAAGCAGTTGAAGGGCAATCCGATGACAGCCAATGTTCCGATTATCTTCCTTACAGCCCGAGATACGGAAAACGATACGGTGACAGGATTCAATATCGGTGCCGATGATTATATCTCGAAACCTTTCTCTATCCGAGAGGTGATGGTCAGAGTGCGTGCCGTCTTGCGCCGTACGGCTGAACAGGCTGGCGATGCTGATGAATCGAAGATCATCAACTATCAGGGACTGCAGTTGAATCTGGACAAGAAGACGGTGAGCATCGATGGTGAGGCAATCCCTTTCACCAAGACCGAGTTCGAACTCCTGCGTCTTTTCCTCGAAGAGCGCGGCAAGGTCTTCTCACGTCAGGAACTTATCGACCGGGTATGGCCTAAGGATGTGATGGTACTCGACCGCACGGTGGATGTTAACATCACCCGTATGAGAAAGAAGATTGGTAAATTTGCCAAGTGCATCGTTACCCGTCTGGGATTCGGTTATTATTTTGATGCGTAATTAAAATGTTTAAGTTAAATAGTGTAGGTAGGAAGTTGTACTTCA
>OIRJ01000315.1_pt1 | contig 13210 bp, 9 predicted proteins | sample 1586241 | NCBI WGS metagenome assembly OIRJ01 (sample SAMN02675048, study PRJEB24791) | human gut metagenome, SKBSTL034 | isolation source: stool | host: Homo sapiens | place: USA
ACTGTAAATCTGCTGGCTATGCCTTCGGTGGTTCGAATCCATCACTACCCACTTTTCCCAAAAAATAACTCAAAAATTTAAGAGTCCGACTTTCGAGAGAGAGCCGGACTTTTTCTTTTCATATAAATCCTGAACAAAAGAAGAAGAGTAATATTACTCTCCTTCTACCTGCGTCTTTGGCCAATTCACCAGATATAGCATTTCTGTGGCTCGTGTAAATGCAGTATAGAGCCAGTGGATATAATCGGGAGTAAGCATATCATCCGTCATATAGCCCTGGTCTACATAAACATGCGACCACTGTCCGCCCTGCGCTTTATGACAGGTAACAGCATAGGCAAACTTCACTTGCAGAGCATTGAAATATGGGTCTTGCCGGATTGCCTTCATACGGTCTGCCTTCAGGGGTATGTCCTGATAATCTTCCTCTATCTTACGGAAAAGCTGCTCTTGCTGATCATGGGTCAAAGCAGAAGCCTCACTCGTCAAGGTATCCAGCAATACCGTAGCCTCCAGTTCATAATTATCATAATCGGGAAATTTCAACAGAAGGGTGGCAAAATGAAAGCCGTAGAGGTCGATGCGACGGCTCACCTTCATCACCTTCGCCCTATCGCCATTAGCCAGGAAAGCAGGAATCTCATGACTTGGAACTTCGTTACTTTGAACTGTATGATTAGCTAAAGTATTAAATTTTCCACTCTTCACTTTTCGTTCTTCACTTAATTGCCTTTCCTTTATCTTCTTTCTTTCTTCCTCCATCCAATAATAATTGTTCTTCACAATCATCAGCATGTCGCCACTCTCCAGTTCCTCTTCCCTATCAAGCACCATGTTGCGGATGCCCTGGTTGAAGATGTTGGCGCGCTTGTTGCTACGAGTCACAACAATGGTATCGTCCAGTCCTACATGATGATAACTGTCGCCAAGAGCCTCGATGAGTTCTGCACCCGGCATCTCCCTGATATCCGAGAAACCGGAGAAACGGATTTTAGGCAGTTGGGTAATGTCATCGTGGGTAATCATCTGACGGATGCGGGTAGCATTAAAGAGAATACCCGACTGCTGACTCTGGCGGACTACCTCGTTCAAATCGCACTCATAAACCGACAGTCCATATCCCTGGAGCATCGCAGCAGAAAGGGCTGGTGATTCTTCCTCACCAACAGGAGGCAACTGTGCCTTATCGCCAATCAGCAAGAGGCGGTCGTTACGTCCCTGATACACAAAATGAATCAGATCATCTAGCAGACAACCGCTGCCAAAGGTGGTTCCGCCCAATCCCAGATTGGCAATCATCGAAGCCTCATCCACCATAAAAAGCGTATCAGTATAGAGATTATCATTGAGATTGAACTGTCCATCCACTCCGGCAAACGCCTTTTCGCGATAGATGCGGCGATGAATGGTATAGGCAGGCATCCCGCTGTTCAGAGAGAAAACCTTAGCCGCCCTACCCGTAGGAGCAAGGAGCATCACCTTCTGGCGAACAGCACGGAGCGTACGGACGATAGCACCCGAGAGCGACGTCTTACCGGTACCCGCACTACCCCGGAGAATCATCACAGCATGAGGATTACTATCCGTCATAAACTGCACGAAAACATCGAGCGCCTGAGCCTGTTCTGAGGTTGGCGGAAAGCCAAATTGCTGTAATATCTGATATTTTAACTCTTCAATGTTCATATTTCGAAAACTTTTAGTATCTTTGCAGAAAATTTACTGCACCTATTTGCAGTGCAAAAGTAATAATACTTTTTGAAATGAGAAAAAGAATAAAGAATAATTATATTTTGGGAGCATGCGTCATCATCATGATGCTACTCTGTATTCTGAGTGTAAGCCAGCCCATCCGCTTCCAGAAGGCCATGGCTAGCAGAGAAGCAGAGGTGAAGGAGAAACTGATGCAGATACGTCAGGCTGAAGAGAAATACAAGGCGAAACACGGCGTATATACAGGAGATTTTCCGACACTGGTAAAAGGCAAGTACTTACAGGAAGATGCTCAATACATTCCCTATGCCGACGGTAAGAAGTTTACACTTGCTGCCACGGTTATCGTAGGAAAAAGCGGTAAGCAGATTCCGGTGATGGAATGTGGGGCCGGTTATGAAACCTTCCTCGACGGACTTGATGAAGGTTCCATCCAGCAGAAGATAGAGGAGGCCAACTATGCCGGCAACTATCCCGGACTCAAGATAGGCGATTTAACGACAGATAATAACAACGCAGGTAATTGGTAACAGATATGCAAATAAAAGATAACAACATTCAGCAAGCACGACTCACCATCCGCGTGAGCAGAAACACCCTCAGTTTTTCGGTAGTTGACCGTGAAGCTGAGCATCAGCTCATCTATGAACCTTATACTGTAAAGAGTGGTGTTTCGATGGCAGCCAACTTGCGTCAGGCTTTCAAGGAGAGTACTCTCCTGCAGCGGGGATACCAGAAGGTACGCGTATATCTCGATTCGCCTATCCTGCTGGTTCCTATCGAAGAATTTCATGAAGAGGATATCGATGTGCTCTATCAGCATGCCTTCAACAGCCATAACAGCGATGCCATTCTCTACAGAGTGCAGCCGGAACTGAATGCGGTAGCGGTATTCCCTATCAACAAGGATTTGAAGATGGTGGTAGAAGACAACTTTAAGGATGTTCGCTTCACACCTATCATGCAACCGATGTGGCACTATCTGCATCATCGCAGTTTCACCGGCATTCACCGCAAGCTCTATGTTTATTTCCACGACAAGAAGCTGGACGTTTTCGGTTTCGAGAAGAACCGTTTCAAATTCTTCAACTCGTTCAATGCCGAGCATGCCAAGGATGCCCTCTATTTCATTCTCTATGTATGGAAGCAGTTAGGATTCAACCAGATGCAGGATGAGTTGCATGTATCAGGCAATGTTCCGGACAAGGACTGGTTCCTCTACAACACGAAACTCTACATCAAGAAGACCTTCATTCTGAACCCTGCCGCCGAATTCAACCGTGCGCCCATCACAGAGATTAAAGGTCTGCCATTCGATTTGATGGCACTGTACCTAAGTAAGTAAGACAAGAGTTGATAGTTAAAAGTTGATAGTTAAGAATTCAACAGAATAGCTTATCATAAAGTTCAATGTTCAACATTCAAAGTTCAAAGTAAATATGAGAATCATAACAGGACAATATAAGGGACGCCATTTCGACATTCCACGTTCGTTTAAGGCGCGTCCGACAACAGATTTTGCAAAGGAGAACATCTTTAATGTTCTGCAGGGATATATTGATTTCGAAGATACCTCTGCCCTCGACCTTTTTGCCGGTACGGGCAGCATTTCGCTCGAACTGGTATCACGAGGCTGCAGCCGGGTAGTCAGCGTAGAGGCCGACCGCGATCATGCCAACTTCATACGCCAATGTTTTCAGAAGTTAGGCGAAGACAAGGATATTCTGATTCGTGGTGATGTATTCCGTTTTCTGAAGACCTGCAAGCAGAAGTTTGACTTTATCTTTGCCGATCCTCCATACGCTCTGAAGGAGTTGCCGCAGATTCCAGACCTCGTTCTGAATGGCGACTATCTCAACGAAGGAGGCATCTTCGTCTTTGAGCATGGCAAAGACTATGATTTCTCCGAGCATCCACGATTCCTGGAACACAGAAGTTACGGAAGCGTAAACTTCTCAATATTCAGATAGAAAAAATCCCCGTTTGCACCAGACAAGATGCAAACGGGGATTTATTCGTTACAGCAGCGGCGAGAGCAATCTTACCGTACTCTCGAAAAGGCGCTGCAGGAACGGACGTTTTACGAAATAAGATACATCATCTACCAGGATGCTCTTCGCCTCATCCCGCAGATAGACAGCCTTCACGCGCTGTGCCATCCCCTCATCAAAGAAGAACGCATTCGCTTCGAAATTATTCTCAAAACTTCGGAAGTCAATATTCGTACTGCCTATCGTACAGAGATCATCATCGCTCACCAGCAATTTACTATGATTAAAGCCTGCCGTATAGAGATAAACCTTTACGCCAGCCTCTATCGCTTCCATCACATACGAACGTGATGCCCACTCTACCAGTTTGGCATCAGCATGACGAGGCAACATCAGACGGATATCCACACCCGCCAGAGCTGCTGTTCTCATGGCAAACAATACAGGTTCGGTTGGCAGGAAATAAGGCGTTTCCATATACACATACTTCCGGGCCTGAAGCAGGATGCGGACATAGCCCTGCATGATATCAGGCCAAGGACTGATAGGACTGCTCGTAACTATCTGTACGAGACAATTGTTGTGGATATGCACACTGACCGGTGGATAATACTGGCGATTGGTAACCAACGTACGGTCTACGAAATACCAGTCTACCAGAAAGGCTCTCTGAATGGCGTAAACTCCACCGCCCTCAATACGGAGATGCGTATCGCGCCAGGCCTGTTTCTTATCACCCTTCACATAGCGCAGAGCTATATTCATGCCGCCGATAAAGCCCACTTTACCATCTATGACACAGAGTTTGCGGTGGTTACGATAGTTTACCTTACTCGTAAAAGCCGGAAAGCGGACTGGCATGAACGAATGTACATCAATACCTGCATCACGCATACGTTCAAAGAATTCATCCTTCACCTTCCAGCAGCCTACATCATCATAAATCAGTCGCACCTCCACTCCCTGCTCCGCCTTATCAATCAAGGCATCAGCTATCAGATATCCCAAGGCATCGGCTTCAAAGATATAGGTATCGAGATGAATATGATGCTTTGCCTGTCCTATATTATATAATAAGGTGAGGAAGAAATCATAGCCATCAGTATAAATATCCACCTGATTATCTTTAAAAGGCAGCGCCCAACTCTGGTTGGCAAAGAGATTCATCAGCGGTTTATTACTGTCTGGCAGGTGAAGATTCTCCTGCTCAACGAACTCGAGCATGGAGCGCTTGGTGAGCTGGTCCATACTGCGGTCGCTGATAAGCCGTTCCTTGCGGGTATTCTGTCCGAAGAAAAAATAGAAGATAATACCCACAAAGGGGATGAAGAAGAAGACCAATATCCATGCCATCGTCTTGGCGGGCTGACGATTGTCCATCAAGACGGTGATGATAGCCGGAACGGTTATCACGACATAAAGCAACAGATATATCCAGTGAAAATAAATCATATAGCATTTCTCCTTTTAAATCTCTAATACTTCATTACAGAGTTCCTCCCCACAGAACAGGAGTTCCGGTTAATTGAAGATATTGTTTGCCTGACTCGCCAGAAGCGTGTTCATCTGCTTGAGTTTCATAAACTCCTGCAGCAGTTCACGATTGGTCGGATTCTTGGCAAACTCCTGCTGTACCTCAATAATACGCTGAGCAATATAATGAGTGCGGAAACTCAAGATGTCTTTAAAGACAAACTGACGGAGCTTATCGGCGCTCATCTTCATCTGCAGACTAGCCGTAGATACCTCCTGGTCACCTGTAGGCAAACCTGCCAACCTGCTGATTTCCGGATTCGGATGATTGGCAAAATAAGTTTCGGCGACAAAATCATCTTCTTTTTCGAGATGTTCCACAGCCTCCTGCATAATCTGATTATATAAATCATTATGAAACTTAAAGCCATCTCCACCCAAATCAAGACTGATATACTGGGCCACAGCTACCTCCACATCATTGCCGTCTACATCCTGTACTGTGATGAGTTGGTCGCCATGATGAATAATCAACTGTACCAGAAGTCCTTCTACCTCCAGAAGTTTATCAAGTGGGGTAACTGCTCTCATTGCTGATTGCGCCTGCTGCGCTGCCGCTACAGGCGAATCTTTCAATCCCGCTGCACGTCGCTCTGCCTTTACCTGCTCACTCATACCGTTGCGCACAAAATTGTTCAAGGCATTCACGATAATTGCCTCGTTCACGCCCAAACGGTGAGAACAGTCAGTGATATAAGAAGCGCGCGTTATCTGATTCTTGATTTTCGAGATGCTCTCTACAATCGAATTGATAGCCTGGCTTCGCTTTACAGGGTCTGTCACGCCGCGTAGCAGAATATCGGTCTTAAACTGTATGAAGTCGGTCTGATTCTCCTGAATATATCTTCTGAAATCCTCTGCCGAATGACTGCGGGCGAAACTGTCAGGGTCATTACCATCAGGGAGAAAGAGCACCTTTACGTTCATCTCTTCTTCGAGCAACATATCGGTACCTCGCAGCGCAGCATGAATACCCGCATTATCGCCGTCATAGAGAAGAACTATGTTACTGGTAAAGCGGTGCAGCAATCTAATCTGATGCACGCTCAGCGCCGTACCCGAGTTGGCCACAACATTTTCGATGCCACACTGATGCATCGAGATAACATCGGTATATCCTTCCACCATAAAGACACAATCCTCCTTGGCTATCGCCTTTTTGGCCTGATAGAGTCCATAGAGTTCGCGCTCCTTATGATAGATAACGCTATCAGGCGAGTTGACATATTTCTGGCTGATGCCCTTGGTTCTGCTGTCGAGCACTCGTCCGCCAAAAGCCACTACCTTGCCGCTCACGCTGAACCAGGGGAAGATGGCTCTGCCCGAGAAACGGTCAAGAACTTTATCCTCACCCGACTTATTGCCGGCTTCGTCCTTATCCACCTTGAAGCAGAGTCCCGTATCAACCAGATATTTCGGATTATAACCAGCCGCCTTAGCCGCCTCAGCAAGAGCAGTACGCTTAGGGAGCGCAAAACCCAACTGGAATTTTCTGATGATATCATCCCTGAAACCTCTTCCTCGGAAATAAGCCATACCGATAGCGATACCATCCACATCGTGCAGGAGAATATCCTGAAAATATTTCGCCGCCCAATCGTTGACGATAAACATGGATTCTCTTTCGCTCTCGCGCTGTTTTTCTTCATTGGTCAGTTCACGCTCTTGAATTTCTATTTTATATTTCTTGGCGAGCCAGCGAAGGGCATCTGGATAGGTCATCTGTTCCAGTTCCATCAGAAAGTTGATTGCATTGCCTCCCTTTCCACAGGTAAAGCAATGACAGATACCTCTTGTTGGAGATACGGAGAAAGATGGATTGGAATCGTTATGAAAAGGACACAAGCCGACATAATTGATGCCACGCTTCTTGAGCGTAACAAATTCAGATACCACCTCTTCTATCTTGGTAGCATCCATAATTTTTGCTATCGTCGGTCTGTCTATCATTATATATATTCTTTTTTCTGTTTTTACTATGCAAAATTACTATTTTTCTTTGAAAACACAAAGAGAAACGGACAGAAAAGTAAAAATGAAACATATTAAAAACTAAAGATTACATAAAATAAAGTATATCCGGATAGTTTTGGCTACCTTTGCAACCGGCAAAAACACATTGCTGACAATCGGATAAAATAACAACAAGATAAATAAACATGAAACTAAACAACATCAAGCGAACATTCCTGACAAGCGCTGCCCTGCTCTCAACAATCAGCATGAGCGCAGCCGACAGATTTGTAGATTTCAAGCAAGGAGACTTGCTGCTGAATGCCAATAACCGGGTAGAAATCTACATGGATACCAACGACTGCAAAGGAGTGAGCTATGCTGCTCATGCCCTACTGAAAGATATCAAAAGTGTGAGTGGAGCCACAGCCACCCTCACTTCGGATGCCGGTTTTCTGAAAAAAGCCGACACAGCCCGACCAGCTATCCTCGTAGGCACCATCGGCCATTCTGCAGCCATCGACCAACTGGTGAAACAGAAGCGCATCAACGGAAATCTACTGAAGGGCAAACGTGAAAAGTTTATTATCACGCTCATAGATGGTCAACTCGTCATTGCTGGCAGCGACCGACGAGGCACCATCTACGGCATCTACGAACTCTCGCAGCAGATGGGCGTATCGCCTTGGTATGACTGGGCAGACGTGCCTGTAGAGCACCACGATTCCATTTTCGTAAACAAGGGTATCTATACAGATGGCGAACCAGCCGTACGTTATCGCGGCATCTTCCTCAACGACGAGGCACCTTGCCTAACGTCATGGGTAAAGAACACCTACGGCACCGGATATGGCGACCACCGTTTCTATCAGCGCGTCTTCGAACTGGTATTGCGACTGAGAGGTAACATGATGTGGCCTGCCATGTGGGGCTGGGCTTTCTACGCAGATGACCCGGAGAACGAGAAGACGGCAGATGAGATGGGCGTAGTGATGAGTACTTCCCATCATGAGCCGATGGCCCGCAACCACCAGGAATACGCCCGCAACCGAAAGGGATGGGGACCATGGAACTATCAGAAGAACAAGACAAACCTGCAGAAGTTCTTCCGTGAAGGCATTGAGCGAATGAAGGGAACTGAACAGATTGTAACCATCGGAATGCGCGGCGACGGCGATGAAGCGATGAGTGAAGAGGCTGATACTAAGCTGATGACCAACATCATCAACGACCAGCGCAAGATTATCGCTGACGTAACCGGCAGGAAGGCAAGCGAAACCCCACAGGTTTGGGCACTATATAAAGAGGTGATGGATTACTACGACAAGGGCATGAAGGTACCTGATGACGTAACCCTCCTGCTCTGCGATGACAACTGGGGTAACGTACGCCGTGTGCCGAATGCCAAGGAACGCAAGCACAAAGGCGGTTGGGGCTTATACTATCACGTAGATTACGTAGGTGCTCCAAGAAACTCAAAGATGCTCAACGTTACTCCTGTGCAGAATCCTTGGGAGCAGTTGACGCTTGCTTACGAGAATGGCATCGACCGTCTCTGGATTCTCAATGTGGGCGACCTCAAGCCGATGGAATATCCTATCAGCCAGTTTATGGACATGGCTTGGAATCCACGTAAATACGATGTAAACAACATCACCCGTCATACCCGCGACTGGTGCGCACAGCAGTTTGGTGAATCGCAGGCCGATGAAGCAGCCCGCATTCTGAACCTCATCTGCAAGTACAACGGCCGCTGCACCCCTGAGATGCTCGACAAGAACACCTACAGTCTGGAAAACGGTGAATGGCAGGAGGTGGTAAACCAGTATCTGCAGCTCGAAGCCGATGCGCTGCGCCAGTACAACAGTCTGCCGGCATCCTATCACGACGCCTATCGTCAGATCATCCTCTTCCCTATCGAGATGATGAGCAATCTGCACCAGATGTACTTTGCCCAGGCACAGAACCACGCCCTCTACAAGCAGGGCAATCCGAAGGCGAATGTATGGGCTGATGAATGCGAGCGCCTCTTCAAGCGCGATTCCCTCATCTGCGACTATTACAATCATAAGATGGCTGGCGGCAAGTGGAACGGCATGATGACCCAGAAGCATATCGGCTATAAGAGTTGGAATGATGATTTCGAGAAGGATACCTGTCCGGAACTCTTCCGGGTAACCTCCAAGGATGGAGTGATTATCAGCGAAAACAACGGCGTGGTAGAAATCGAAGCTCCTTACTATAGCAGCAAGACGGATGCTGCCGAGGCAAAATGGACAGAGATTCCATTCATGGGCAAAAGTGTAGCCGGTGTCACCCTGATGCCATACACCAAAAGCGTAAAAGGAGCCAGCCTCACCTACAGGTTCAAGATGAACGCTCTGGCACGCCAAGGCGCATCATCTGCTACTGACAGCAAGAAGGTACGCATACATATTATCACCAAATCTACCCTTGATTATCAGAACAAGGGCGGCATGACTTATGGCGTAAGCGTAGATGGAGCCGAGCCGGTCGTCGTCAACTTAAATCATAATCTGAACGAGAAGCCGGAGAATATCTACAACATCTACTATCCTACGGTAGCCTCCCGCATCATCGACAAGGTGATAGAAATAGAACTGCCCGTTACAGGCGATGGCATCCATACCCTTACTCTCACGCCAAACGATCCTGCCATCGTCTTCGAGAAAATCGTGATTGATGAAAGAGGAGGAAAAAAGAGTGTCAAGGTGATTTAAAGGTAGCATATAATAAAAGGTATAGGCACGCACCCACGAAAGGATGCGTGCCTATTCTTTTTACGCAAACTATCACTATCTTCTTATGTTCCATACTTCGTAGCATTCATTTTTACATAAACAATCACAATAGTAACAAATAAATGAAAAAAAGAGTATTTTTAAAATCTTTTTTGAGAAATATACGTTTATATGAGTAAAGTTAGAAACATAAAAACAAGAAACGAATGAATATAGACAACCCAAAACTCATAAAAAACTGGAGAGTCTTGTCGACAATCGGCAAGACTGGCTATTTCGTTTTGCCTATATTCGAATCGGGCAACGTGAGGATGCAGAAGATATTGTACAAGAGGTGCTGCTTGCAGCTTTCAAGAAACTGAAAGAAGGGCAACAAGTGGAAGAGTTGGACCGCTACATCATTCGCTCTGTTAGCAACGCATGCCGAGACTACTTGCGCAAAAATCGTCCGCAAATCATAGCTATCAATGAAGCGGCAAGCATACCTAACAGCAATGGTGACAAACAAATACACGAGGAATTTCTCAGGATATCAAAACTGCTGGAAGATATTCCACAGGAGCAAGCGGAAATCGTAAGAATGAAATGTTACGACAACTTGACGTTCCGAGAGATAGCCGAACTGGAGGAGATACCAGAAGCTACCGTGAAATCTCGCTATCGCTATGCCATCCAACATATCCAACAACGACTCAGAAAGGAGAAAAGTATATGAAAGATCAAATGAACATCCATAATGACAAAGGATTTGAGGATATAGAGCAACTGCTCCAACCTCAATGTGATTTCCATGCCTCCTCCCAAACCAAGCAACAAGTAATAGAGAAGGCAAGGAAGAGCTTGGTCAGCCATCGCACCTTGCGTATCTTTCCATGGATTTGCGCAGCATGCGTGGCTGGCATCATCGCTATCATCCTGCAACCACCCAAGGATACCACTTCTGCGTCGGGCAATGCGACAATGGCTGTGAGAAAGGCTACACAGCCGATGCAAAAAGCTATGATGCAAGAAAAGAATTTGACGGCAGAAAAGGAAAATACAGCAGAAAAAGCCATCACAGAAGAGAGCAGAACATACGAGAAGAAAAAGACTTTCGCCAAGCTCAATGCTCCCAAAAGGGAGGCTAAGCCTAAAGCTGAGTTTGGAGATGACATGCCAGACACCGAAGAAAAAGGTCCGGTACTCTTCCCTATGTCAACCTTGCCCGAAGAGCATCTTTTCAAAATGCAGACAGCAGAAGCTCAAGCCACTACAAGCAATGCTGTGCAAAGTGAGGATGACCGCCAACAAATACGGCGAATCACCGTTAAACTCTAAAGAAAGTATATATAATAAGGTATAAACATTAAAGAACAAAGAACATGAAAAAGTATGTCATATATTTATTACTCATGATGTTCTCATCAATGGGAGCACAGGCACAAAAGTCTTATTTCAAAGAGGCTTTGGAGAAATTGGTAAGCAACAAGGCGTTCACCATGAATCAATCAGGAGCAAAAAATGAGGTTGGTGACACAGCACAATGGTGTTGGAAAAAATATCGCTTTAAAACTCTCAAGAAAGACAAGTTTCTCAAGGAACTGGACAGAATCAACAAGGCTTTTCAAAAAGATTGCAATCAGCCTGTAACTGACTTTTACTATATGGTAGATGGAAACAACAACCCACTTAAAACATGGATGAACTTTGACATATCTGTAGGCAACGACCTTATTATGGTTGGAAATTTCTCGGCATATAGCGTCCTTATCAATCGCCAACAGATGGGTCACTCTGGCATGCGCAGAGTCTGTGCCATAGAATGGGGCCATATCATAGAGAATGGTTGTGTTAACGAAAAAGGCTATGAAGGAAACATCTGCATCGTAGAAGGAAAAGCTCCTTTAAACAAGCACTACGTAGCAAATGAAATAAACCAGCAAACGTATAAAGCCACACATTATACAGGTGTTCTTACCCCAATAGACACCCAAGAAGAAAAGGCTGCTCCAAAAGAAAAGACCAAAGAAGAAAAAGAAGAAGTGCCTAACGAGCAATTGACCAAGATGCTAAAAGATGCTCAGACCAACCTGAAAGGCAACTTTGAGATTATTGGCAAGCGTGACCCTGAACTTTGGGACCGTGGCTATTTTATCTGTTACAAAGACGAAACAGATATGTATGTAGAACCCATCCTTGTGGCTACCAACGGCACTAACTTCTCATACAAGCACGACCTGAAGGACATTACCATGGGAAGAGTGAGAGCACTGATGAAAGATGGAACCATCTGCTCGGAATGGATAGACATTCCTTTTGTACCAGGAGAGATAGCAGAGCTAAGCGTACACAATGGTTACTACAGCCTCACAGGATCAAGTTTCTATAAGCAGTGGGTGGAAGAGGAAAGCAAGAACCATGATGGATGGGACGAGCGCAAGTATACGGCTTACGCACTCAGCAATATCCATTCTCCTGGCATCATCTGCTATCTGTTCTATCAGCATTTGATAAAAGGTTCTTCGAATCAAAAGAAAATATTCAAAGCCCTCCCAACAACTCTACAAGAGAATCATGTGGGTCGCTTTATCAAAAAGCATATGAACAATAAATTATAAAAATCTCAACTTTCAGTCACATTCATTTAATACATATGTGATGTAAGAAAGGACATACTGCATAGAACCCAATGCCACCTCTATCAGTTTTGATGGAGATGGCATTTTTGCTTCAAATTAGCGCATCCCCATAGAGGTAAATTTCAATGCCGACATGAATGAGAAGCCAGAGAACATCTACAGCATTTACTATCCTACGATAACCACTCGATGAGTAATTTCTATCATTTTTACTCATTCAGAATGAGTAATTCTGAGCAAAACCACTCATTCTGAATGAGCGTTTCTTGAAAGGCGCCTTTTATTCACCTTCTACCTTGCATCCACTGAACCCCATTTCCTGCGCCTTCTCAGGTCCGAAGGTGTAATAGATAGTCTCAGCCTCATCACATACCTCCCCCTGCGAATTGGCAAGGGTGAGATGGATGGTAACAATGTTGTGACTTATATGATGCAAGAAAGCAATTATAACGATGCAAGAAAGCAATTATAACGATGCAAGAAAACAATTATAACGATTGCGTGACATTTGTCATGTGATTATACGACACTTATCATACGGTCGGATGACAAATGCCGTATAATCACATGACATATACCAATGTTTAAATAAACCTAATAGTTTACACCAAAAGATACAAGTTATCACATTATTATATAT
>OIRJ01000319.1_pt1 | contig 13115 bp, 10 predicted proteins | sample 1586241 | NCBI WGS metagenome assembly OIRJ01 (sample SAMN02675048, study PRJEB24791) | human gut metagenome, SKBSTL034 | isolation source: stool | host: Homo sapiens | place: USA
ACCCTCAGGGAAGAGGGAGGAAACCGCTCCTCCTCGTCGCTCGGAACCGCTACGCTCTAAGGTTGGCGGACCATCAAAGGTCTCGCCAGATTGTACGGGATGGGACCGCCGGGAGAGGAAAGTTTACAGTTAATAGTTTACAACTTATATTCGGGGGATTTTGTTGATTTATTGTGAATTTCTTAGTGTTGTAATTTGCAGATAACTTGCAGATTTATTTTGATTTTCTTTGGCGGTTTCAATAAAAAAGCGGAACTCTGCGGCAATAAACTATAAAATGAATAATGACTATGATGGGAATATTACAAGTTGCCTCTTATATATACAAGCGCTATATGGATGATTTTGGCGTTCGTATTGATGAAATGAAGTTGCAGATTTGAGTGAAGCTAAGAATCAAGGAAGAGGGTGTGGCTTATGACACACCCCCTTCTTTGTAAAACAGCTGTTTTTTATACTTTAATTATATATAAGTAAAAGATGTTATTGTATTTATCACTTATCTGATGTTTATTTCAGAATCAGGCGTATTGGCATCGCCTTGTAGCGGCCATTGTTCATGCCGTTGCTACCACTCACGAATCTCATATTGGATAATCCTTTCCTCTTGTTGTAAACATCAAAGTATCTATACCAGAAACCATATTCAGGACTGTTGGTACCGAAGCCCTGCGTACCTGACAGCAAAGTCTTGGTCCAGAGATTTACATGGATAGGGTTCTTATGGCTCTCGCCCTCCAAGAATCCACCCATAGGCAGATAGATGTATGGCAACTCGGAATCCACCGTCTTGATACGCACGCAGTTGTAGGTTTCTCCTAACGATGTGGACTGTGGTACCACCTCCAGATTGCCTGCATTAACTAATTCTTCGAACACGGCATCAGTTGGAATGGTATAGCCTGTTGGTGCCAAGGTGCTGGAGAGATCCTGAGTGGCATCGCTGGTGCTCTTTTTTTCAGAGATACAGAAATAGCCACCAATGGCTTTCTTGTTCTTTGCCAGTGCCACCACATCTGGGGCATAGTAACCATTGTTGGATGCACCTAGGTTGCGGTCTAACATATAATAAGTAGTGGTGGTTTCATCGGCCTTTTTTCCCTGTACCTTTACCACACCATAATAGAACCAGCCCTTCACCTTCTTCGTATTATCCCCGTTTTTTGCCAGCTGATAATCCTTATATATATTGGAAGACTCATCTATCTTATGGAAGATACCAGTATGATAAACAGGATAGGTGATCTTGATGCCAGCCTTGTTGATGATGGTAAATGAAGACTTCCACAAATCTTCATTTACCGTAGTATTGGCAAGGCTTACCTTCCACTTACCTTTATCTCCTTCCACTTTGATTTTATCATCCTTTTTAGTAATCTGATCACCATTAAGTTTAGGGATAAGATACGTGATATTGGCTGTTCCCACGCAGAAATGCAAACCATCATTTCTCACAGCCCCTTGCATTTCTGCAGGAGTGATGCCTTGCACAGTGTCCAACCACTTGAAATAGTTGTCTGCTACGGTGGAGTTATTATACTGCATGGTAACGGGTCTCTCAGGATCATCTTTTCTAAAGTCGAAACCAGCCTGCTTGATGGTTATATCAAGAGAAAGGTCGCCAGAAGTAACGGTGATGGTTCCTGTACGTGGATTCTCTGATTGGTCATTCTTTTCAAGCGTAAGCTTCAAGGTATATTTCTTGCCTTTAGAAGATCTGCTTGTCTCTGGTATATCATTCACGGTCTCTTGCTGACAAGCGGTTATCCAAGAATCATTTTTCGTGACACTATATAGCGCACTATCACTACTCGTTGCCTTTGGCAAGGTAGTAACAATGGTTACGGTAGCCTCTGTTGTGTTTGCATTTATCTCCTGATAATCGCTCACTCCCAGTTCATAGTCTTTGCAAGCTATCATTTGGGTGATTTCAGGGTTATCGTCCACTACCTCTACTTCCAATCTATTCTCTGGCAGACTCTTTTTAGCCTCTTCAAGCGTAGAGAAGCCATAGTCGTTTACCTTGGTTACCTTGATGGTATAATGGTGGTTGCGGAGCAAGGCATATTGGGTTGTCTTGTTGGCATCCTTGTAGAGTGCCACCTTATAATATCCTTCTCTAGCATGTCCTACACTATCCTTATAATTCGCCTTGATAATCACCATTGCCTTGCCTGCAGAAGTTTCATTTACTGCCACGGTGGTTGCGGTACCGCCGCCCAATGGGTTGTCCGTTCTGAGATCGGTAGATTCCGCCAAGTCATCGGTCGTTGGCTCGATATAATTGGCAGGAGCTATGGCTGCCTTGGTTGCCGTGTTATAGACATACAAGCCTGCATTAGTGAAATTACTCTGGATGCTATTGTCTATCTCCAAACTTATCTTGGCGCATTGGCGCAACATCGTCACTGAAGGATTAGCTTCCAAAAGTTTATCTATTGAAATTTTACCCCAGCAGATAGGGGCATCAAGCTGAGGGTCTCTCTCCTTAGCAGCAGTGAGAGACTGCAAGTCTTGTGCCTCGCTCGGCGTCATGTCGCTGGCATTGGCTACAAGATGTACATTCTTGGTACCAGCAGGTACATTGGTTATCTTTACCTTGTAGCTGCCATCAGGCTGCTGTGATAAGGTAGAATAGCAATCTGTCTTGCCTTTGTATTCGTTATTGTCTCCATAGAACACAGCCCAGAGCGATTTGACTGTCTCCGAGGCCCCCGCTCTTGTACCAATCTGTTGCTTGGTGAAGTTAGTCAATTGAAGGTTCAAGACAAGTCCCTCGGCAGGGATTTCATCCCCGCCGAGTCCGATAGCCTCCATCGTATCCTTGCAGGAAACAAGGCTTAGGAGCAATCCAATCCATATCATTAAATGTTTGATCTTCTTCATTGCTTAAACTGATTTATAACAGTGTTCAAATCTGATTCTAATCTTAAAATGGCTTGCCAGCGTGCCAAGAGGAGCCATCGTAATAGCCTGTGTCATTATGCTTCTCATAGCTGTTGCCATTGAAAAGGAGAATGGATTTGTCGTCAGAGATTTGATTATCTTTCATAATTCTGATGTCCTTCTCGTGGTCTCCCTTAACAGCCTTGAGAGTAATCACAGTCTTATACCATTCATTATTCAATTTATTGCATGACCAACTTTCACCCGCTGTATCATAGATGGTAAAAGACTCGCGCTCTTTATTACTGTCATTACCATTTTTGCCATTGGCGACACCATATACCTTGAACCATCCGTAAGTCGGGAATCTGGTGTAAATGGTAAAGTTGATGTTCTCAATAGTTGGCATGGCATCATATATGTTCCAAGTAGGATCTGATGTTGGATCATAGACAATCCAACCCTCTCGATCCTCATAGTCGAAGAGAGGAATACCCGGCTCCAAGTGGTGAGTGCAACGATGAAGCGTATAACCTAGTTTCGTATTGGTATTGTTACTGAATATAATCAATGTTTCACCAGGCTTGATGGTCTTTTTTCCCGTAGCACCAGGACCTGTATGAATCGACTCGGCATTCTCTTTGAAGTCCACGTAATACCAACCCACATTCGTATAATCCGCAACCATTTTATTACCAGGCCAGTGTTCTGTAAATTTCCAAACTTTAGAGCTGGCTTCAGTTCCGGTTGTCTCACCAATCTGGGTATAGACATAGGTACAATGATGGTCTGGGTTAGGTATGTAAACTCGGTCATTCTTTAAATCATACCATCCATCTGCCCAGTTGGTATTTCCTTCAGTTCCATTATAAGTCTCTTTCTTTTTTTCTTCAAGTGTACCCTCATAATTATCAGTTCTATTACCTCCTTCATAATGTGCGCGGTCGTTGATGGCACGGAAGTTGATACGATAGTTACCCATTGCAGGCTTTACCGTTACCTTGATTTTCTTCTCAAAGTCGAAGCCTGCTGCAGGTTTCTTTGGCTTCACGGTGAGGTAATGTACTGTCGTGGTAACAGGGTCAGTGGTTGCCACAATCTTGAAGGTTCCTTCTCGGGTATCAGGAGTATCGCAAGATGCCTGAATGGTTGACTTACCTACGGTGGAAGAGGTGTTACCGGTGAAAGCCAAACCGCCGAGGTTGGTCTTAAACTGTACCACTTTGGTATTGTAGTCGCTACCCCAATAGATGGTTACTTCCTGTGGATTTACCTCAAAATAAGGAGAGGCATCATAGGTTACATCGAGATACTTCTTAATGTTACCTGCCTTAATCCAAACCTTTGCCGTACCCTTGTACTTTCCTTTATAGTCGGAGAACTTAATGTCCTCGTTGATTTTGAATGTGATTCTATGATTCTTCACTGCATCTAGCTTGCTCAACACAATCACATCTTTCTCACCACTGGATGTTGTTACCTTTTCATCGCAACCGAAATCTGCCTTTGTCAGCATTACGTTCGACTCATAGTCGATGGAGTCTGTCGTGGTAGATGTTACGCTCGCCTTCGTCTTGCTTACCCACAAAGTAGTATGGTTGAAGTCGGCATCTATCGTTACAGGAGTCCAGTCCTTTACGCTCACATTACAGTCGAGAGTCATGTTTCCCAGACTCTTGATGTTGCCGATAATCTCATAATAGGTGCCACGAGGGAAGGTCGGAACTTCGGTGGAAGTTGGGCTCTCGTCCTGACGATGTCCCAGCTTAATCGTATAGTTGTTCTCAAAGCTACCATTCACAAAGCCATTAACTTTGAGGGTAGACTGCTGAGAGGCATTGGCGATATAACGCTCAGGCAGATAGTAAGTGCCTTGGAAAAGCCACTTATCGGCGGCACTCTGTGGAGCAGCTGTAGGAGTAGCACCCTGAACAAGGGTGATGATGTTTTTATTATTCACATTGGCATTGTCTGCTTTCTCTGTCCAGTCTCCCGCCTTATAATAACCACCCTTATTGCTTGCCTCAGAAGGAGTTGCATAAACTTCATTTTCAAAACCTTTGGCATAATCTGTGCTAACATTAGAATTGCTAAATGCTCCATTCCAACTCAGCGTGGTGCTAGGAGAAAGCTTTTGAGCCAGAATATCCTTGATGCGATAGCTCTTGCCTTTGAATGCAGAACCTTCAGCAGTAGGGTCGAAAAGCAGGTTGAGCTTAACCTTTACGCATGTAAACTTCAGGTTAGCTACCACCTCGGTATATTTATCACCACTTTTTTCTATTTTTGTATCGATGATTTTACCGTTTACATCCTTTGGCTCATAAATCATCGGGATGTTTGTAGAAACCGGCATTCCCGGTTCTGTTCCAGCTACATAGTTCAGTACTATTTTTTTGAGATCTTTTTCTGTTTGGATAGTCTGACCACTCAACACCTTGTTCATGTTGGCAACCACATAGATATGGTAAGTGCCCGGCTCGATATTGAGCTGATAGTTAGCTACATGCTGCTCCAGCATCATCGAAGCCAGTGGGGCAGGGAGCGTCTTTTTCAGGAGCTTGCCTTCATTTCCTGTAGGGAAAGCATAGAGGGTCAGGTCGTTGATCTGGCATTCATCTACCGTGGCATTATAGGTAGGAAGGCCGGAAGCATCGTCGGGATTGGTGCCGCGGCTGCTGAGCACGGTTGGCACGAGTACATGCAAGTTGCTTTCTGACGAAATGGGAGTGCGCTCGCCTCCAAGTTCGTCAGAGCAACTTACTGTAACCAACAATATAAACCAACTAACTAAACTTAAAATGAAATCTCGTATTTTCATTGTTCCTAATTTTTAAAGTCAAATACTCTTATGAGCTAAATGCCCGGAAGGGGCTCTGACACCTGAAACGGTTAGAAATCGACACGCTGGATGCGCTTGCTCCAATCCAGGATGGAAATGCTGAGCTGCACATACTTCCACTGGTTGCCCTGGAGGAAGAAGTCGAGCTTGTAGTCGTACTCTCGGTCCAGGAATTCCTGCTCTGAATAATGGCGGGCTTCGAAGGCGCCACGGCCTTGAGCCAGAAAGTCTGCAAGATTGATGCGTGCCACCTCTTCGCCAGTAGTCTTGTTCCTGATGGTGAGGATGGCGTTCTTGTCGTTTTCTTCTGCCGGATGCCAGATGAGTCGGGAGAACATGAGGGCGGCATGAGCGGTGCGCTCCTTTACATTGCCCTCGGTATCCTTAAACTCAGTGGTCCAGGTGTAGTATGGGGTATATGTCAACTCCTCGTCGGGGAGGAGAGAGTTGTCGTAACTGATATCGCCGTTGGCATTGGTTATCTGATAACTGAAGTCATCGGCATTGATGTTGGCAGGCTCGTCGGTCTGATGCAGGCTGATGGTGAGCTGCTTGGTATCACGAACCAGACCGATGGTATGGCGTGTAACCTGCAGGTCTTTTACTTCAACCAGTTCGTTGCTGAGTCCCTGCCAGAGTGTATCAAGCGGTTGGCTCTGGTTGTTTACCTTGCCCTGTTCGCGGTCGAGTCGTGCATGGAGGGCGGTGATGTTATCACCCTGCTGTGGCAGAGCTATCTGGAATTTGGCACCTGGCTGTGCGAGTGCATCTTCGTATTTCTTTTGGAAGGCGAAGGTTGCGAATCTGTATTTGCCCGGTTCCAGATTAATTCGCATGGCATAGTTAGGGTCCTTGAGCGGCTGTGATGTCGCATCGTTATAAGCATCATGGCGAGCAATGAAGTTGCCCTGCTCGTCGTATACGAATACGCTGAGTCCGCCCACATGATCTTTGAACATGTCGGCACGCTGCACGTTGTAGTCGTACTTGAACTGCAAGTCAACACCCATGTCACAAGGAGGCAGGTCGTCGTGCATCAAGTCGTTGCAGCTTGCTAGCAGGCTGCCGGCCATGATGAAGCCCCATCCCATGCATATATTCTTGATCCAACTGTTAAACTTCTTGTTTGCCATGATGCTTATCTGTTTTATGAAAAAGTAAAGTGTATAAATAGATTCTTATTTTTCCGAGATAGCCAGCCGCTCCTTAGCGCTAGAGCGGCTGAGCTATATATAATAATGTGTAATGGATTACAAATCGACTGTGTCTGAACGCTTAGCCCAAGAAAGGATCTTCACGCTGACACTGATGTACTTGTAGCTCTCATCATCTGGTTCTGCTGGCTTGATGGTTGGAACATCTGGTGTACCAGGACCACTGACACTTCCTATAGTCAACTCATACCAGTTGTTACGGAGTACACCATAACGACCGAGGTACTTGGTGTTATGTGTATCATCGTTATCTCCATAAGTAGCTTCACCTTCGTTCCAAGGAGTATCCGCATCACCGAAGTGCTTGATACGGGCAATATAGTAAGACTCACCACCCTTATAGGTTGCAATACCTACGATAGGGTCTGTACCTGCTTCCTTCAAGCCAAGCTTGGCATTAATCTTATCGATGTTATCTTGAGAAACAGCAGCACTACTATTCTTAATCTTAACATTATCAACTGTCAACAGTCTTGTTCCTGCCTCGTTCAAATTGTTGCTTGCTGCTTCAAGTTCAACAGTAATCTCTGATGTTGCCACGCCAAGAACTTCGGCAGCCTTCGCCTTGATTTGAGTCACCAAATCAACTTCCTTCCAAAGGTCGGTGCTGTTACCAATCTTATAGAATGTTTTTCCCTTAGTGAATCCATTAGGAGTATATGTTGCCTTGAACACAACACGTGTTGTCTGACCCTGCATCATGTGCTTAATGTCGAAAGTATTCTCAAGACAGTACTGAGGTTCTGTTGCTGTACCATTAATTTCTGCATTTGGATCAAGTATATTAAATGCGCCCTTACATGCAGTCTCATCACATAAATCAGTACTATAGTTAGGGTCAACACCCCAATATACACGGCTGAAGGCTGTATTACTAGCATCTACGAATCGGGCAGTAACCGGTGCCGTACCATGGACATTGCCCCAAATAGTAGTGAATTTTTCTGACAAGCCCGCAGTCTTATGGATAGGGAATGTACTCTTGTTAGTAACATCCAACTTCCAAGCAGTAATATCAACCTTATCTCCAGTATATTTTGTACCAGATGGGGACTTGTCTGTAGGAAGATCAGCAACTGTCACCTTAGCCAAACCGCGCTCTACATGAATAGTTGTAGCCGCATTGGTTTCTGCTTTCTGCTTTGTTGCATATACCTTATCAATATTTACAAGAGTAGTTGGTTCTCCACCTGCGATATATACAGGTGCATTTGCCATATAGAAACCCTTTGTGTTATCTTTAAATTTTGTTTCATCGGCGTTACTAGCTACATTCCAGTTACCGTACGTTACGGGTGAAGTAGGCGATGAAGTAGGCAAAGTTATCTTATCTTCATCTGCAGAATTCTTATTATTAAGAATAGCTAAAGCATAATAGTCACTTGTTGAACCTTCACTTGTAAGTGCAACATTATTTAATTTTGCAGTAATAGTAGCTGACGCAGTAATGCCATCAGCTCCTTCTGTCTTCCAAGGAGCCATATTACCCAAATCAGCTCTTTCTACGAATGTGTATTCGTCTTCAGATACACCAGCCTTCTGGAAGATAAGCAAAGTAACATCGTTTACATCATACTCTTTAGCTGTACCTTGATCATAAGTAGGAGCACCGCCTGCACGAGTGCCGTTTGTAGAAGGCAAGTTGATGGTGAAAGTTGCATAACCAACACCAGTTTCATTAGTACCAGTACCTGGACCTGCGGTTCCCAGGTCCTCATTGCTTGAACAGCTTGCTGTCATAGCTGCGATGACAGCCAAGCCAAATAAATGTTTAATCTTCATAATCTTTGAAAGTTAAGCTTGTTTATAATCGTTATTCTCTAATTTTCTGTTATTCCAATTCCTTTATCTGCTTGAAGACATCTCTTACACGCTCTGCCTCTTTCGAGTTGCCTGCCTTGGCAAGATGCTTTTCGGCAGAAGTAAGATCACCTTTCTGCAAATCGGTGCAGGCGGCATTGAGATTCGCTGTCTCATCATCTGGGAAGAGGCGGACGGCGATGTCGAATACCTCGTTAAACTCTGGCGAACCCGGCTCGTAAGTCTGTGCCACCAGGAACATCTCCTGCAGAGAAAGCTGCTGTGGTTTGGTCTTCAATATCTCTTTGGCCTCTTCGATGCTGAACGGACGAACCGTGTAGGTTACCGTATAGTCGCTATGACGGAGACGAGGATAGATATGATCCAGGATATAGCGGTAACTAGCCGGATGGAGCTTTCTGATCTTCAGGTCCTTATCGTCGGGAGCCAGCGAGGAGTTAGCTATCTCGAGAATTGCTTCCTTATCAGCCAGATGACTAGCCTGAATCTTCTTCTTGAATCCTTCCCAGTCTTCCGGTGTAGCCTGATAGGTAAAGAGTTTGCTGTTTAAGGTGTAGAGGCTGCTCACATATTTACGGAGGGCAGCTGCACGCTCGTTGGCAAGGCGCTTGTTGTTGGCATACGAACCATCAGGCGAAGCAAAACCATGGATATCAATATCTGTGATTTCAACGTTCTTATCGTTCTTCACCAGGTCGATGGTGGAAGTAATCTTCTTCAGCTCAGTAGCATTCTCACGGAAGTTGGCAAGAATATAACTCTTGTTAACCACAAAGCTGAGATAGGCTTCACCCTTTTCGGCTCTCACCTTCTTGGCTTCCGCCTTCGGCTGCACAAAGAAATCCTTCGTAATCTTCGGTGTACGGTCGATATCCGCAATCGGCGTATTGTCCTGTTCTATCAGGTTGCCACATCCGCAGAGATCTTCTTTCACCGAGAGTTTGAACTTCTTCATCCATTTCTGATAAGGAACAGACTGGACGAAGTAAACCTGCTGACTGGTCTTGTTCTTGCGGGTAAGAACCTGTGCCTGCGGATTCTTCTTGCTGTCGGCAAGTCGGCGGTATCTTACAGCCTGGTTTCTACCCTGGATGATGATAGGGTTGAGAGCGATAGAATCAGTTCCTACCATTACCGGTGTGAAAACAATCTGCTGCTCTGATTTCATCTTCAAATCGTTCAGATTCATACGGAAGGCAACGTCCATCCGGTTGCCGTTCTTGCGTGCTAAAACGCTTTCTACCTGAACCTTACCCCCTGCAAGCTGTTGAGCCTGAGCAGGCATGATGCCCTGAGAAAAGAGCATGCAGAGGGGCGAAATGACCGCATAAAGCTTCATTTTATCCATATTATGATTTCCCTAATTTTTTTTGTATTCTGTCTAGTTATTACGTGTTTTTATTGTCAGTTTAAAACCACAGTTAAATTAAATTCTTAGAACACGTATATGAGAGATAGTGCGGCTTTTGTAGGGCCCACATAGTTGCGGTGGTCTTTGTCGAGACATTTTTCGCATCGTCCGTAAAGCTTGTAAGGACTGTAGGCATATCCCAAACCGATAGACCCTTCGAAATTGAGGTGCTTATTAAGCAACCACTGATAGCCGTAGGTAAGGCCTCCACCTACATACCAGCCTTCATAATGCCTGCCCTCCAGAGTTTTCGGCAGGATGCCGAAGGGCATGTCAATGTTTTTAATGTTGTATTCACCGCCTAAGGCATGAATTCCGAAGAAATGGCCTCCAAACTTCTGGCAGGTGTACCATCTGTATTCTGGCATAACATTCCAGAATCTCATCTTCTTGTCACCCGAGAACTTCCAGGGGTTCAGGGTGCCGAAGAGTTGGAAGGTTGTTTTCTTGCCCGTGCCGATTTCGATGCCGGCGTTGGCAGATGTGGAAGCCCATCCCAGTAAGTTGGTCTTCAGAGCGACCTCCTGCGCTCGCGTCGTTGCCATTGAAAGGATCAGCAGCAGCAACATAGCTGATTTTATGAATGTTTGCTTCATCATATCTTTACTTTTATATTTGGTTTCGTTTATATTAAACTTAGCCTTCTGTTGTTAGTTGGCATCTATTTTCGGCTGCAAACTTAAGAGAAAATCCAATACGAAGCAAGAAAAAGTTTCAAAAAGGTTACATTTTTTGTGCAAACGATTGCACGCTTTATGCAAACTGTTTGCGTACACACATCATAAAGCACATGATTATCGGCGTCTGCTTGCCGTCATTGGGAATCTATGTCTAAGATGTGGTTCTGACAGGATTCACAGGTGGGATATGCATACTTGCCCAAAGTGCGGGGGCAAGATGCAACCCACTGGCGAAGAAGAGTTTTGGACATGAAATCATAGTTTTTGGGACAGAAAGACGAAGAAAGCAAAAAGCCTGCTGGCTATAATTGTCAGCAGGCTTCTTTGTTATAATGTTCGCCCTTGAAATACAGTACTCTTGTGAAGAGGTAGTATGACTCCATTAAGGGTGAGCCTACGAGAGTTGAAGTTAGGCAGAATTTCCACACTGGCTTCATGGCTTCCCTTATACATGGTAATCCAGATTTGGGCAGAGATACCAATACCAGTAACACTCATACTTACTTGTGTAGTCCCTTTCTTGTCTGTTTGAATTTTATATCCACTTACGCTTCCCTGAACCGTAACTCCACCAATGCCATTAGGTCCGGAGAAGGGTACATTGAAGGCAACCTGCACAACAGCATCGTCCTTATTGACGGAAACGAAATTGGTGTTGGAATTAACATAAGCAATCTGACCATACGGGAAAACTACCTTGTCGGCTTCCAAAGTAAAGGTTGTATCCTTAATAGCGTCCAATGCTTCATCCCAATATACACTATCTATCCGGTTTTGCAAATCGCGCTGTTCTTTCCAGAGAGTTTTCTGACGTGACTTCAGACCATTGACCAACTGCTCGCTGGCCTTGTTTTTTCCCCATTGATACCTATTATCTGACTGGTTTGACTGCGCACAGGCAAAGGCAGACATCAGACAGAAAACAAGTGAAATAAATATTCTTATCATCCTAGATCCTTTCCAAAATTAAATTCATATATTCAAAAAAGGGCTAGCCCCATAATCAGGACTAGCCCCCAATTTTAATTATTTTCTCAATGCAATGAATGTATCTTGAAAGCTGCATAGCACTTCAAGAAAGATTACTTAACCTCAATGTGCTTAACATCGTCTTTCTTCTCCTCCTTGGCTATCTTAGGAATCTCAATCTTCAAGACACCGTCACTGACCTCAGCGGAAATCTTCTCCTGATCAGCATCCTCTGGCAAAGCATAACTCTGAGAGTAGCTGCTGTAAGAGAACTCACGACGCAAGTAATGCTCTTCCTTCTCCTCCTTCTTCTCATCCTTGTTCTCGATGGATACATTCAGATAGCCATCCTTATCGATGTTCATCTTGACCATATCTTTCTTTAAACCAGGAGCTGCAACCTCCATCGTATAAGCTGTAGCACTTTCCTTGACGTTGACTGCAGGAGCTGTTGCGTTCATGCGTGGCATCAAGTTTGTATCAAAGAAGTTGTCATTAAACCAACTGTTCAACCAATTTGAAACACTGTTATTTCTACGAGCTAACAACATAATGTAAAACCTCCAAATTCTATTTTTCTCGTCCTCTCTTCGCCTTCCGGCTCAGTCGGGATTTCTCATTGTTTTTAATTTATCCTTTTTAATAACGATTGCTTCGGCTTACGAGGCTCAAGGATTTCTAGAAACCCTCAACTGTCATTACTTAGGGTTCTTGTCGTTCCCCTTGCCCTTTCGGCTTCGGCTTTCACTCTATGTAGGAGCAAGTTACGTGCCAACCCGGTTTGTAGATTTGGAATAAACAGTTTTTGCCAATTTTGACTAAAGATTCTGCAAAATTGACAACAATGGATAATTAATTTAAACTTTACTGCTAAAACTTCATGTTTTTTAAACCTGTTTTTCAATCCATGCCATCAGTACCGCTACAGCATACTGTTGTTAAGAAACAGAAGATGTCTCTTGCAGAGAAAAGAGCCACTATGCATGGTGTTCAGACTTATTTGTCTGATGAAGACTATGAACTAAGATTAAGACAAAAAAGAGTTGTGAAGAGATATTACGTGATGCTTTAAAGCAGTATATTCAGGCATTTAAGTAAAATGTCTGCGAAGAGGTATCACCTTCTCGATGGAATATTAAGCAAGATGAGGATGTGTCATAAGTTTATGATTCACCCTCTTCTATTTGTTGAAAGAGATAGGATATGTTGCTGAAAGAGATAGGATATGTTGTTGGAAGAGATAGGATATGTTGTTGGAAGAGATAGGATATGTTGTTGAGACAGTCAGTATC
>OIRJ01000341.1_pt1 | contig 11941 bp, 2 predicted proteins | sample 1586241 | NCBI WGS metagenome assembly OIRJ01 (sample SAMN02675048, study PRJEB24791) | human gut metagenome, SKBSTL034 | isolation source: stool | host: Homo sapiens | place: USA
AATGTTTCTCCTATAAATCCTGAAACTTTATTAATGTCCTTGACAATTACCTTTTCCAATTTATTACCATTTTGATAAGTCTTTGCACCTAAGTCTCGGCTTTTAACACTAGTCACAACACCATTTTCTACTTTATCTATGGTCGGGAAATTGTGTCCCAAGTTATTTCCCATAGCTTTGTCAATAATATCTCCTCGCTCTAATGGTGGTTTTTCCCAAGTGCCTTCTGGCAATTTTGTTTCGGTTACTTCTGCAACTAATTTTTTAAACGATTTATCAATCCCATCATTATGGGTACTTCCTGCACTCCTTACTACATTCAAAAGTTTCCCAGCCCCATAACTAAGGCCACCCATAACGCCACCTGTCACTGCTCCTGCAATACCACCGACTAACGTATCTTTTGCTACTTGTTTCAGACTATTTCCAGACAAACCTGAATTCACTGCACTATATGAAGCTCCACCAATAGCTCCAATAACTGCTCCTGAAACCATCGCCGTTCCTAAGCCACCCATTGCTGGCAATGCTGCCAGAACTGCTCCTGCAGCCAAACCGCCTGTTGCAGCAACTACAAGACCAGAAACTGTAACCGCAGTTATACCAATGGCTACTTTTTTCACCGCATTCCAGTCTACTTTTCCAAGCTTATCTGTAATACGATTTGTTGTCGTACACATATGTCGTACCACTTCTGAGCGGATTTCTGCCGTTCTTTCTGAAACATAGGATTTGAAAGATGTATAAGTTTTTCCAATTTTCTGTACCCCATTGCTTACAGAACGAATAAACTGACTTCCTCTGGATGTGATCTTTTGATATGTACTGCTACTGGTTACACGATTTTTCACAGATTGATATGTCTGTTTTGCATGTTTAGCTGCATTTTTGGCAGTTTTTGCTGCACCCTTCACTGCGTTAACAATAGTTTTTGCTGCTTTCTTAGCTGTATTTACTACTGTTTTGACTACCTTTTTCGCAGTATTAACGATTTTCTTGCCGACACTCTTGACTGCTTTCGCTGCTTTTTTAGCTGTACTCTTAATCCTGCTCCACAATGAATGTCCTGTCGGATCACTGTAATTCAGCGGATTATTGGTCGTATAATCGTAGCGGTTTCTGGTCAATGGATTTTCTGTCGTTCCAAGGTCACTATCTTCAGTTGTAAAGGTTCCGTTCTCTGCGTTATAGTATCTTGCCCGCAGATACTGAAGTCCTGTTTTTACATTTGTGGACTCTCCATTATAAGCGTAGTAATTGACACCGTCTGCTGTTCCTGATGTAAGGTTACCGTATGGATCATACTGATAACTGTTCGTCAGGTTAGCATTTTCTGTCAGGATTCCGGTTACGCTGTTTCTTCCGTCATATAAATAATAACTGCTTTCTTCCGATTTATCAACGCTTACCCGTTCTCCGATTCCACTTTCTCCATAAGTATAAGCCTGACGGACTTTCTCGTCTGCCCCATACTCTGCGAGGACTTCTGTATTCTCACGATTGATATCGTTGATATACTCTGTCAGTGTGTATCCTTTGGCATTGGAACCGCCTTTTACCAGAGAGGCAAGCTGCTCTTTCGGGCTGTTTCCATCTTCGGTACGCTGGTTCGCCGGGATCAGGACTTCATCGCCATAGCAGTCTTCCCATTTATAGGTGTTATCAAGTTCGAATACCCGGTTGTTATCTCCATCGTACATGGCTGCCATCAGGACTGTTCCACCCTGTTTTACTACTGCCAGACGATTCTCTGCTGTGTATTCATAAGTAACCGGATCTGCACTGTTTGTCTTATCACATTCCTGGATCAGATTGCCATCTTTATCATAGCTGTAGGTTGTTCCCGGATCGCCCCAGATCTTTGCATTGGTGCGTTTGATGAGCTGGTTGGAATCGTTGTACTTATAGTTATATTTTGCTTTGCTGACACCATCTTCGATCTTCTCGTAAGAGGTCCGGTTTCCAATCTTGTCATAAGTATAATTATGGACTGTCTTTTTACCGCCCTCTGCTTTTTCTGTACAGCGTGTCAGTTCCCAGTTGTCATCGTATTCATAGGTACGTGTCGTCTGGATCTCTTTTTCCTGATGCTCACAGTCTGCTTTGTCTGTCTCTTTCTGTGTATCGCCCCAGTTGTACCAGTCTTCCCAGCTTGGCGTCTTTCTTGTTCCAGCTTCCAGTTCCGTAGCTGTTTCTCCAACTACATATCCCTGATCATTGTACTTGTACTCATAAGTACTGATTACTTTGCCGCAGGAACCACAGGTATTCACAATCTTTGTGATATGATCTTCTGCATCGTAAGATACTTCCGTCTTTGTTCCATTACTTCTAGTAACTTCTGTCACACGGTTCAGTGCATCATGCTTGTAAGTGGTTACTTTTCCATTACGGTCTGTCAATTTTACCAGATTGTCATTTAAATCGTATTCATAACTGACCTTTGTACCATCCGGGTATACGATTGCCTGCAGATTATCTGCGTCATCATAGACGTAGCTGACATCCTTTTTCGAACCGCTTGTCACTTTGGTGATTCTTCCAAGTGCATCGTATTCGTAGCTGCTCTTGCCTGTCTGATCCTTCATGGATACCCGTTCCCCGGCACTGTTATATGCGTAGGTCACGTCCTTTTCGGATTTCTCGCCTTTTGCGTTCTGATATGATTTCTCCAACAGGTCATTCAGTTTGTCGTAATCATACGTGGTTTTCTTGCCGCTTGCCTGTGTATGCCCGGTCAGTCTGCCTTTTTCATCATAGTCGAATTTCTCCGTTCTTCCTGCCGGATCTTTGATGGATGTCAGGTTGCCTTCCAGATCATAAGTATAATTCGTTGTCTTATTTGCTGCATTGGTGAAGGTCACCAGGTTATCCATGTTGTCGTAACCATAAGTTGTTACACCGCCAAGGGCATCAGTTACTTTGGTCAGGTTGTCATTCTTGTCATATTCCAGATGGCTCTTTAATCCGGTCTTATCTGTAACAACCTGAATATTCCCATGTGCATCGTAATCAAATCCCGTTGTGAATCCACGCTTGTCTGTAATAGAAGTTACCCTGCTGTCCTTATCATACGTGTAGGATTCCTTCTGTCCCAATGCATCCGTCTCTTCTGTTACACGACTATCCTTATCATAAACGGTCTTTGCAACATATCCCATCGGATCTGTTACTGAGGTAACATTATAATTCTTGTCATATCCATAGCTGGTCTTTCTTCCACCCGGTTTGGTGATCTCAGTAATATTTCCTGCCGGGTCGTAAGTATAAGCAGTTATCTTACCAAGCGGATCAGCTGCAGAAGTCATCTGGCCTGCCAGGTCATAACTGTAGGTATTGCTCCGTCCAAGTGGATCTGTCTCCTTCACCAGATTGCCATACTTATCATAAGAAAAGCTGGTTGTTCCATCCAGTGCATTGGTAGAAGACTTCATGTTATGGAGCTTATCGTAAGTATAAGTGGTGGTACTCTTTAAGCTGTCGCTTTCTTTTACCACGTTGTCCACTTTATCATAAGAGAAATTTTTAGTATAACCCAGTGGACTGGTCATACTCTTCAGACGTCCGGCTTTATCATAACTATAGGTATACTCTCCACCATTCGCCTGTGTCATCTTTGTGACATTGTCATTCAGGTCAACACTGTACTGTGTCTCATTTCCCTTTGCATCCGTTACAGAAATGACATTGCCATGCTTGTCGTAATCATATTTGGTAACTGCTCCCTTTGGAGAAATCTGTTCCGTCATGTTACTCAGGCTGTCATATTTGTATTCGGTAATGAGTCCCATCGGATCTTTTGATTTGGTAAGATTTCCAATGGCATCATAACGGTATTCATTTGTTTCTTTTAACGGAGAAGTCTCCCCGATCTTGCGGTCCAGTTCATCATACTGGTAGGTTGTCGTATTTCCATTTCCATCTGTCTGGGATACGAGGTTGTCATTTTTATCGTAAGTATACTTGGTAACCGTACCGTTTTCATCGACAGATTCCGTCACATTATCATTTCCGTCATACTTAAAGGTGCTGGATGCTCCCAGTGGATTTGTCTGAGAAATAACCCGATCTTTCTTATCGTAAGCGTATTTATATGTGGCTTCCTCTTCTTCTGTCATGGATAACTGGTTGCCGACTTTATCGTAGGTAAAGGTTGTTTTATGACCTTCCGCATCCGTTACCGCTGTAATGCGGTCCATAACATCATATTCATAAGATGTGGTACTTCCGTCTGCTTCAGTAAGTTTCAGGAGTCTGCCGTACTGATCGTACTTGTATGTTGCTGTCCTGCCAAGTTCATCGGTCTGTGTCAGTACATTTCCGGCACCATCATAAGTATAATCCATGCTGTTTCCACCATTGTCGGAGGAATGGATCAGGTTGCCTGCTCCGTCATACTGATAGGTAATTACGAGTCCCTGTGCATCCGTACATTTTACAAGCTGTCCGATGGCATCGTACTCCATCAGCACCTTGTCCCCTGTCGGCAGTATTATGGATGTGTTATTTCCCTCTTTATCATACACATAGCTGTACGCATTGCCGAGGGCATCTGTCATCTTTGTGCTGTTGCCCTGTGAATCGTATTCGTAAGTGGTCTTTCCTTTCAGGGCGTCCACCGTCTGTTCCAGATTGTCAGTGGAATCATATTTCATTGCTGTAATGTTGCCCTTTGCATCGGTTACCGATGTCATGTTTCCATTACCATCGTAAGTCATGGTACTGGTATTTCCATTTTCATCGGTAGAGGATACCAGATTTCCATTTAAGTCATACTTCATGGATACGGTATATCCAAGGGCATCTTTGGATGTAGTCAGATTTCCTGCCTTGTCGTAAGCATAAGTATCTGTTCTTCCCTCTTCATCGGTAGAAGATACCAGATTACCTGCTTTATCATAAGTATATGTGGTAGTTCCACCTTCTGGGTTGGTTTCACTTAAGCGGTTTCCTGTATTATCGTAGGTATAAGTCCAGGTTCTTCCACTGTCATCTGATTTTGATACCAGATTGTCTGCCGCATCATAAGTATAAGTGGTAACTGCACCTAATTCATCTGTCTCTTTAGCGAGCCTTCCGCAGTTATCATATTCCTTGGAATGGCTGCTTCCATCTCCATAGGTAATCTTGGTTTCGTTTCCTAATGCGTCATATTCATATTTGGTTATATTACCAACTGCATCTTTGGACTGAAGCACCTGTCCAAGAGAATCAAACTTGGATACGGTTGCATTTCCATTTCCATCGGTATATTTTTTCAGATTTCCTGCTTTGTCATATTCATAGAGCTTTGTTCCAAAATCTTTATTACTCTCTTCTATGACACGTCCCATGCTGTCATACTTATAAGTAATTGTATTTCCTTTTGCATCGGTTGCTTTGACCTGCTGATAATTCTTATCATAAGCGTAGCTGATCTGATTTCCTTTCGGATCTGTACCACTGGTCATGTTGTACATCTTATCGTAAGTATAAGTGGTGGTATTCCCCAGTGCGTCAGTACTTGCTGTAATATTTCCCACACCATCCAGCGTATAAGCGGTCACACCGCCATCGGCTGCTGTCTTGGAAGTCAGATTGCCATTCGCATCGTAACTGTTCGAGGTTACATTTCCAAGTGGATCTGTCATGGTAACTGCACGATTCATCGCGTCATACGTGAATCCCCATGCTGCTCCATTTCCATCCACATATCCGGTCATGTTCGGTCCGTCATACGAATACGTTGTTGTGACACCTCTGCCGTCTGTCTGGGATACCATACGATGTTTGTCATCGTAAGTATAGGTAATGGCTGTTCCATCCGGTTTTGTAGATGTGACCATATTTCCATTACCGTCATAACTGTAAGTAACCGTTGCTCCGTTATATCCAGTTGCACTGGTCAGCTTATTCTGCTCATTATAAGTATAAGAGGCTGTCTTTCCATCCTCTCTTGTCTCCGTTGCTACATTGCCAAATGCATCATAAGTGTAAGTTTTTGTTCCGGCTGCTGTCGTTTCGGAAGCAAGCTGATTTTCTGCATTATAAGTCTTTTCACAGGTTGTTCCATCCGGATATTCAATGGATGTTGTGCGGTACTGATCATCATAATGATAAACGGTCTTATTTCCTTCGTTATCCGTTGTTGTAGTAGAACTCTTTCCGTACTTGAAAGTTGCCGTTCCTTTTTCTGCATCGGTCTGCTCTACGACTCTTCCTTCTTTATCGTAAGTATTCTTTACAACCGTATTGCCATTCTCATCTTTCCAGCTTGTCATACGGCTGTCATCATCATATTTGTACTCTTTTGTTGTTCCGTTCGGATCTGTTACAGATATCAGGTTTCCCTGTTCATCATATTTGTAAGAAACTTTTCCACCATCTGGAAGAGACAGTTCCTTGATATGCCCGAATTTATCCTGTTTTACCCCGAATGTTTTTCCGGATGGTGTGGTAATCTTGCTCAGATTATAATCATCGTCATAATCTAATACTGTCTTAAATCCATTCACATCCGTTACATAACGTAAAATTCCGTATTTATCAAATGACCAGATGCTCTGATCCGCATCTGTCAGTTCCCATCCGATGTAGTCATGGTCTGTATCTTTATAGCTGACTGCTTTTAAATCATATACATAACCATCCGGAGCAGTGTAGCTTCCATCTTCATTCTTATCAAAGATCAGATAACTTCCGTCCCCTCTCATATACAGAAGACTTCCGTCCTCCATTTGAGAAAGTGACTGGTCATAGTTAAAGCTCCATCCACGTCCGAACATGGAATGCTGGTCTGTTCCTTTGGAATTGTAGCTTCTTGTAATGGAGAATTCCCCATTCAGCTCATTCATCGTCGCATCGGACTGATCCATGTAGAAGTTACCAGTATTTAAGTTGACTGGTTCAAATCCAAATTCACAGTGCAGGCCTCTTCCCATCAATGCTCCGTCAATCCGCATCTTATCCTGATCGGTAAGCGGTGCAGGACTATATGGAACATTTGTCTGTGGGTTACGGATAAAGATCGTGTTATTTGCGACTACCAGTGCGTCCATAACCTGATTGTCTTTCATAATGTTCTTAAGCGGAACACCATAATATTTTGCAATCTTCGGGAATGTATCAAACTGCTTCACTTCATAGATCACAAAGCTGTCACTGGTCACTTCTTTTCCTGTTTCCAGCTTTCCATCAATCTCTTTCGATGCTTTTGCTTTGATCTTATAAAGCTTGTCCTTCGTCAGCCCTGAATACAGCACACTCTGCCAGTTGGAATCTTTGCTGTAATACTTATTCGCCTCCGGGAACTGCTTATTATATTCAGTGCTATCTGGATAGGAATACAATGGTTTTGCATCTGTTTCGTGATGCTCTTCTTTTTCCTCATCCGGGAGCAGATAATACTCTACGGTAGATTTGCTCTTTGCAATTCCGTCTGCAAATACGGCATCAAACTTCAGCTTTCCATTTGTATTCTTTTCTGTCATCGGGCGAAGCAGGATCGTTGTTTCATCCAGTGACATATCTCGCAGATATGGATCTTCAGCCGGTGACCACTGGATGCTGAGTTTCGGTCCATAAACGGATGCCCTGTTATTCAGTACCTCACACTGCATAGAAGCTCCAAGGTTATTTGCCTCGGCAATGGCTACCAGTGCAAATCCGTTATTCGCATGAGTTCCCTGCACCCAGTCATTGACCAGATCTTTGACGTCATAATTGATATAGCTGTTCCTGCTGGTACTTGCATTCTGTACATCCTGAAACGTAAGATTTACTGGTTTTGTTTTCCATGTGATGGAGGTGTTCCACGACTGATCTACACGATAAAGTCCAAACTGGGATGCACCACCACTGTATGCAGTTTTCTGACTGACTGCAAATGTTGCACTGTCAATTTTGGAATCTTTCGGAATCTGACTAAAATTTGAATTTACTTTGATATAAGTCCGGCAGTTCTGGTGTGCAGTACCAAATCCTGCAAGGTTCCCAGACTTAATACCATCATCAAATCCGACATACGGATAATTGTTGTCACCAATCTGACTGGTAGGACTTCCCTCTTCCACACCGATCATGTTAAAGGAACTCTTCTGAATCTCTACTGGTGTCGGATCGATCCTGACCGGATACTGACGTTCTTCTGCCGAAAGCCAATCCCTATCTGGTTTTACGGTCAGGATTGTTTTTCCATCTTCTTCCCGAAGTTCCAATGTGATCAGGAAACTGATTTCCCCGGCAGCATCTTCCATTGATGGCGTCTCCAGAAGATACTTCGCATCTTTGATTGTCTTCCCTTCCGGATAGATATAGACCTGATTGTCTTTTACTTCTGCCTGATACCCCGGAATCTGCAGCTCGTATTCATAGACTTCCCTGTCTGTTGGCTGCTGAAGTACGATATCTTCCTTAATGCTGGAATCCAGTACTGTATACTGAACATCTGCGCCCTCGTAAACTTCATTATAAAGGATCGCATTGTCTTTAATAACGGAATGTGTATAATCTCCATCTACCGGAATGATCCCGATTCTGGTCTTTCCATTTTCAATCGTTACACCATTCTCTTCTGACATCTGTTCCGGAAGAAGGATAGCATAATCGTTTGCCTTGTTCTGATAAACTTCTGTTTTCTCTTCCTTTTCTTCAGTTGCCACTACACTGCTGGCTTCCTGTGCTTCTTCGGATGCCGGAGTATCTGCTTCTTCTGGTTTTACAAGTGTATTATCAACCAGCTCGGTATCTCCATCCTCATTCTTATAAGTTCCGACATAACCTCCATAAACGGTTGTATACTGCTTGTCCCCTGTCTTATAAGTCTTGGAAATGGCATCATAATCAATCAGTTCACCTTCCGGTTCTTCTGGAATCGGATAGTAATCCTGTGGTTCTTTCAACTCCACTTCTTTTTCCTGCGGATTTTCTTCTGTTTCTTCCGCTGGAGTTGTCTGTTCTTCCTGCGTCTCTGTATCTTCTGATGGCGTCGTTTCATTTTGTACGTCCGCATCAGACTGCTGACTCTTATCTTGTTCTCCAGATGTGGAATCTGTAATCCCTGCTTCCTCTTCCGTCAAAGCCTCTGGTCTGGAGAAATCTGCATTCTTCTGTACATCCTCAATGGCCTCTTTTGCCTGTACAAAGATAGGTTCTGTTCCCTGTAGTGCCATCAGGAGTGCAAGTACTAAGGCTATAGCCGACTTTCGAAATCTCTTCATAGTCTCTTTCTCCCTCTTGTAATCTTTTTCTATAATTCCTTTACAAAATAACCGCTACCCTCCTTTTTTCTGACTTTGGCACTACTATAATCTAAAAAATCACAAAATTTTCACAAATGGTAAAAATGACCCTTGAGGTGGCAAAAATAGACGAAATCGGTCGAAAAAAATAGTAAGACACCATCGCCTTACTATTTTTCATCTAATTTCATATATAATAATATTTTCACTTGAAAGGATTTCTCCGTATGGCAGATCTCCATCTGACCATGATACTTTTCTACTACGAGTTTCACATTTTGTAATCCTATTCCATGTCCTTCTTTCCTGCTTTTCGTTGTCATATAAATTCCATTCCGCACTTTTGGTGTATCTTTTATGCTATTCTCAATCTGGATATTCATGATTCCTTTTCCATAATACATCTGAAACGATAATCTTCTTTCATCTGAAGCTGCTGTCCCACGAATAGCATTATCCATAAGATTTCCCACTATTATACTTATATCAAATAATTCTTCCCCTATATGATTCGGTATTTCCACAGAAATCTCCGGATTTTCAATTACTGATTTCGAATCTTCCAAAATATAATTCAGCAGATTATTCATATTACGGTTTTCTGTATATAAATGATGACATAAGGCTGTTCCGGCTATATTCTCCATTTGTTTCAGATACGATAGAATCTCTTCATTTCCTCCCGTTTTTGCCATTGCCCCTATTGTTGTAAGATGGTGCTTGTAATCATGATGTATCTTATTCAGCCTGTCCTGTGATTTCATCATCATCTCCAGTTCTTTTGCATACTGGCTCATCTGAATTTTCATCTCTTCCTGTTTTGCTGTTTCAATATAACTTTTCTGAACCTCATCGTGCAGATAGAAAATAAACACATTGATAAACAGTAAGAATAATACAATCGTAGACCGCACACCTCTTCTGTCTGGCAGCAATATCCTGATACAGACTATAATGCTGATCACCGGGACAGAAAGCATAGCAAGCCAATGACGGTTCTTTATATAATAACTTCTCTTTACACCTACTTTTCTTTCAATAATGACTTCCAGTAAAAAGAATATAAAATTTCCCATTACGATAGTTCCCGGTCCCATGTGATGATGCACCGGATTTCTTGCTACCGCATACCGTTGAAAGAACACGATTGGAATCCCATCACATAAAATTCCCATAATATATACCATAAGTGTATTCCAGACATGATGTTGCCAGTCTGCCTGATATGCCACTGTTATAATTAACAGAGCTATCAGCTCAAAGATCAGATCTCCGTACATCGTTCCCCACTGCATGCTTCCCCAACATGAAAGCAGATATGCACAAAAATATGCAAATAGCTTTTGTGTATCCTCATTTTTTGGATACAGGATGGTATTGTAACGGAACACAGTATAAATCCAGAATAATTTACTTGTCAGATAAGTGATCAAATGGATATTCATAATCTTTTCTTCTCCGTTTGTAATAGTCTTTCCCTGACCTTCTTGCGATTTGCTTTACTGATACTGAGACGTGTCTTGTCTTTCATAACCACGTTGTCATATTCGTAATGCTCCACGTGTTCCATATTGATGAGATAGGACTTGTGAATCAGTAAGAAATATTCTTCTGTTACATCCGCTACATCCTTTAATTTTCCTCGATATTCATATTCTTTTTCCGATGTCACGATATGTACTCTTTTTCCCAGACTATAAAAATACAGGATCTTGTCATAAGAAATCTTGTGGATTCCTTTTGTATCCGTATATTCAAATATTTTCTTCCGTTCTTTTAACAGTTCCCGTAATTCACCTATCACCCGGAAAAGTTCTTCCTCTCGGATTGGCTTTACAAGAAAATCAAATGGATGAATACGGAATAATTTCATAGCATATTCCTGATATGTTGAAATATAGGTAATCCGCAGTTCTTTTCCATAATTTTTCTTTCGTATCTCCGTTCCGATATCAATTCCATTCTCATGTTCCAGACAAATATCAAGGAATAACATATCGTAGGATTCTTCTTCCAGCCTGTTAAGAAGCTGCTCCGCAGAATAGTATATTTCTATAGATATCTGACAGTCATTCGCTTTCCCATAATGGAGCAGCTTCTGTTCTAACCAATTACATAGGATGATGTCATCATCACAGATTGCAAGTTCTAGCATATTTTCTTACCCTCAGTCTTTCGTAACACGACAAATGGGGAAAAGAATCCCCTTCAATTCTTTTCCCGAATGGACATCACTAATTTTGTGTCATTTTTCCGATGCAACAGCACCACTTCCTTTGCTGTCTTATTTTGTCCTCTATATAATAAACACTTGAACAAGAAAAAACTGTCGCCATTTTATAATTTATTTATATTTTTTATGTTTTATTTATATTTTATCCAAATATTACAGCGATAACTAATAATGTCACCCCCTGCATTATTCTTTTTATTTTTAGCGTCATTTGATAAAACATCAACGTTTTTGATGGCAAAAAAGGGACTGGCAAAACCAGATCCCCTCTTTAAAATACACGCAGCCGTCTCCTGCGGCTGTTCTGTCTCCTCACCGGTCTTTTTTGTTCCCGTCGGCAGCAGCAGGACAACGCCGATTGCCGCCAGCAGGAAGTACAGCATCCACTGCTCCTTTTTCTGTTTCCGGAAAAACGCCGCTGCCTTTTCCCTCATAGGCCTATTCCGAAATCTCTATCATAATATGCGCCGGATCGGTTCCGTAGACCTCA